>Ga0070735_10000806_pt1 | contig 31847 bp, 28 predicted proteins | sample Coa_R1_FD_66443 | JGI IMG/M metagenome (GOLD analysis project Ga0070735, IMG submission 66443) | Surface soil microbial communities from Centralia Pennsylvania, which are recovering from an underground coalmine fire - Coalmine... | ecosystem: Environmental > Terrestrial > Soil > Unclassified ...
CGCAAACCCGGGAACGCCAATCTCCCGATTGGCGGGTGATTATTGGCGGGCAACAAAAAGAAACGCCAATCAGGAGATTGGCGCTCCCGGGAATCTTCGTCACATTAGCGATTACGATTAATTTATGCGCGGCGAAGCGTCAGCAGCGTAATCTCCGGCGGGACGCCCAGTCGAACAGGCGCGCCAATTGTGCCAAGGCCGCGATTCACGTAAATAAAGCTGGACGCATGCGGCTGAGCGGCAGCATCAGCTTCCGTGAGCAGCGACGAATTCAGGAGAGGCCGTTGGTACAGCCCCGCCACGTAATGGGTGAAAAATTCCGCAGGACTCCAGCGATGATCGAGGATTTCTACGCGCACCTGACCGCCGTGCGTGTGTCCCGCGAGGCTCAACTCAATACCGAGTTCAGCTGCGCGCGGAAATGAATTCGGATTGTGCGAGAGTAAAATATTGGGAACGTCGCGGCGAACCAGCGGCTCAAGGCCGGCCAGCATCGGTGCCCGGCGGCCGTCCCGTGTGCGTTCCCGTTGATAATCAACCCCAATCAGATTGAGCGCGCTTCCCTTCCACGTCACCTCGGCATTTTCGTGACGAAGTAGCTTCATTCCGAAGCGACTGAATAAAGCTGCCGCCTCAGCTTCCGCTTGAGCATAGATTTCATGATTGCCGTTGCATCCCCAAACGCCGAGCGGGGCGCACAACCGCGATAGCTCGCTGATGCAATCTTCCAACGGATCGGTTCGCCCGGTAACAAAATCTCCGGTAATTACAGCCAGGTCGCCGCGCAGTTCGTTCGCCATGCCGACGGCGCGACGCACTTGTGCGACAGGCATGTAAGAGCCGATGTGAATGTCGCTCAGTTGCGTAATGCGCAAACCGTCGAGCGCCGCGGGCAAATTCGCAATGGGGACTTCAACCTCGCGAACTTCAAAACGCAGCCGTTCGCCAACAAAGCCATACGCAGCGCTCACAAAAGGTATCGCGCCCGCGAACACTCCCGCAGCCTGAAAAAAGTAGCGGCGGGAATGATTGACCCCTTCCGCTCCAACCGAAGAAGGGCCCGCGGTGTGAGACGCAGACGAAAACGCCGAGCGCAAACGCCGCCACGACCAATCCGCTCCGGCAATCAGTTTGATGAATAGATAGGAACAGATCGAGCTCGACAGCCACGGTCCCAAAAAAGGCGCCCACCAATGCCCTTGGGAAACCGTACCTCGCCAGTTGCTAACCATTGCGCTCAAGGCAATCAGCGCGATACATACCGGCAGCGAGAGCAACGCGGCGCGAATTCCGGAACGCAGCGCCGGCTGATGAATCCGCCCCGCAAACCTCCAAGCCCGGGCAAACCAATAGCGTTGCGAAAGAAAAGCTAAAGAAAGCCCCGCGGTTACTACCAAGATTCCTAAAAGGAAGACAAAACCATAAGTCATGAAGAATGGTCCTCAGTGATTAGAATACCTTTTCGACGGGATGGTTACATAGTGACGCGGATTTGTCGTTGCGTGAAAAGAACCATCTCCGCCGTTAAGCAAATTTTTTGACAGAAATCCCGGGAACGCCAATCTCCCGATTGGCGTTCCCGGGGCAAGCGGAACCACGTTCAGCGGTGACCCGTCAGCGATCGCAGATAAGCGACAATTGCTTTTGCGTCAGAATGATTCAGATGGTAGATGTGCATGGGGGGTTGGATCGGCCCACTTCCTCCCGCTCCCTCTAGAACTCGCTGCGCTTGTTCATCGCTATAGTTTGCCAATCCTGCCAGAGGCGGAGCAAATTGCGCCCAGTTCGTGGTCTGGAATGTGGGTTGGATCCAGATGGAAGCGCCCTGAAGCCAGCGATCCGGGTCCAGTTCATGATTTTCATTCCGTGGAGTGTGGCACTCCTGGCACTTCGCGACTTCCTCAACCAAATATTTTCCTCGACTAACGTCCTGCTCGGTCGAAGATTTTTGCTGAGGTTGAACGCTAGCAGCTCCTAATCCAAGTACGATTGAAATCGGTACGAGAAATATTGCCGAGTAAATAAGTTTCATATCGAGCCTCCGTGCCGAAACCCAACGACCTGCGGAGCATCACTATAAGAATCGCCGCACGCTGCGGCGGACCGTTTCAAGGGTCGCCGCATAGACCAGATGAGACATAAAACCGTACACATGCAATTCCAGTGGAACTTCACTGGGCGGTGCGGAGAGACAAAAGGCCGGAACGGCGACTTCGTCCGCAGCAACAAATAGAACGGCGCCATAAGGCAAGCCGAGCCATTTTCGGCTGGCAGGGAGCACTTCGCTTGCAATACCGTAAACAGCGCCCACCAGGCTGCCGAATACATAGTGCACAAGCGGGCCCGCGGATTTTTTTTCCTGTTTGCTCAAGGGTCTACCAAGAACGGGCTCAGCTATTGCCGCAGCGGTTTTGACCGTGGCATCGTCACCATTGTTCGATTGCTGTTGCCTGCCGGGCGTGGCGCCAGCTTTCTTGATTACAGCTTTACTGGCTTTGCTAAGAAGAGGTTGAGACTCGCTCATAACCCAGGATGCGATCAGTCCGCCGATAAGGCCGGCAACCGCGCCTTTTAGAAGTTCTGGGTTGTGTCTGCCGTTTTGTTCCATGGCGATTCCCTCCGCTTTTGCGCACAAGGGACCAAGGCGACTCGGCCCTCTGTTTGCTTATATCCCTTGAGCCCATTCACTCCTATGCGAGATTTGCTTTACGGAAGGCACAGGAAATCCTGTAGGATCGCCAGATTCGTCTATCCCTTAATTCTGAATGTAGGCAAGGCCATTGGTGGCGGTGATTAATAACGAACCCTTTTGGCTGGAGTCACCAAGTCAGTGACGTAGCAGCACTGTCTATTTGTTCAGAAGAGGAATATCTTTCCCCTTAGGAGGAAGCGGGATCGATTTCAGATAGACGTAAATGTCCGTCAGGTCCTGATCGGAAATCGCTTTGATCGAGTAAGGCGGCATTTGATTCGCCGGATGTCGGACATAGCTGAGGAACGATTCGAGAGAAAGCATCGGAGGACCGATTCGGGCAGCGCCCGTTTGCGTGGCACCCTGGCCCTGAAGACCGTGGCATTCGTAGCATCCATCGCTAGTGAAATTTTTCTTGCCGTTCTGCGCGTTTCCGGCAGGGGCAGTGCCGGCTGCAGATTGCTGCGCGCGTGCCGCCGGACTCGAGACGAGCAGCGTGCCCATACTGAAAAGAAGGAGGAGTACCCGCGGTCGACAAAGCCCATTTATGAGATGGTTTGTATTCATGAGTGAGACAGGTCTCCTTAATTCGTGCCGAGCTTAAAGTACAAGTCGTCAAGTAGCACAGGCTTTAGCCTGTGTGCTTTTGAATTTGTCGTCGCACACCCGCGCGCCCTATCGCGGCTGCGTGACAACGTCCAGCATCGCCGGCTCGCCGCGCTTGACGACCTCGAGCGCGCGCTTGATCGCAGGTCCCAGATCTTTCGGATCTGAGATTGGGCCATCGCCATACACGCCCATGCTCTGCGCGAGTTTCGCGTAATCAATGTTGGGAGCCGTGATCGTCGTGCCTGTGCCGCAATTCGCGACTCCGCGACTGTGCCGGTCGGCCATGATTTGCACTTGCATGACTTCCTGATGATAGGCCCGGTTATTGTGCATGATATTCAGCATGGGAATCCCGTGATGCGCGGCGGTCCACAAGACGCCAGGCGCGTACATCAAATCGCCGTCATTCTGAATATTGACTGTGAGACGTCCGTGTTTACGATTCGCGAGTGCGGCGCCCACCGCAGCTGGCGCGCCATAACCAATTCCATAGCCTCCCGCATTGCCGAGATATTGGTAATGCTTGTCAAAGCTCCACAAACGCTGCGGCCAGCGGCTAACGAATGTTGTGGCTGAAACGAGCGACCAATCCTGATCCTTGATCTGCGCCCAAACTTCAGCTGACAAGCGTGCGGTACTGATTGGGCTCGCGTCCCACGCAAATGCAGCCGCATCTCGCGCCCGCTCCAAAGATTGCTGGTGCGCCGCTTGCAATCTCGAGCCGCGATCCTGAAATGCTCGCTTGCGATCGTCGTTGATCAGGCCCTTCACCGCTTCGGTCAGCGAAGGCAGCGTCGCTTCCGCATCCGCCGCAATGGCGATGTCGACTTCCGGGAAACGCTGGAAATCCTGGTAGTTGCCCTTGATATAAAGATCGTTGGCGTTAATCGAGATGAGTTTCGCATTCGGTTTGGTGATGGACTTGGTGGTGCGCTCGACTTGATCGCGGAAAGTGTTGAGCGCGCCAAAAAAATCGGCGACTTCAAGACCGAGGACGACATCGGCGTCAGCAACAAGCGCGCGATTGCGGTCACTCTGGTTGAGCGGATGCCGCGAAGGGAAATTCATTCTCCCGCCCACGTCCACTACGGGCGCCTGGAGCGTCTCCGCAAGCTCGATCAGATGCGCGACGCCGGCGGGCGTTCGCGCCATGCGGTCAGCAAGAATGACCGGAGTCTCGGCTGCAACCAGCAACCGCGCCACTTCGGCGACCGCACCGGAATCACCTTGTGGCGGCGCCGCAAGAGTAAGCTTGGGAATATGCATTTTGAGATCCGCGGGAATCGGATTCTCTTGCAACTCACCGTCCGCCACAATGACGACGGGCAATGTGGGCGGCGTCATGGCAATTTTGTAAGCGCGCACAGCGGATTCGGCGAAGTGCGTGAGCGAAATGGGAAGATCGTCCCACTTGGTGAAATCGCGGATCATCGCTGCTGCGTCCTGGACGCTGTGCGCCCATTCCACGCCAGGCATGCGTTTCGTGGCATCGATAATGTTTCCCAGAATCAGGTAAACCGGAACGCGGTCGCAATAAGCGTTGTATATCGCCATCGCGGCGTGTTGCACTCCCACCGTTCCGTGCGCGAAAACCGCCAGCGGTTTGCCTTCCACTTTTGCGTAGCCGTGCGCCATGCCGACGGAAGATTCTTCGTGGCAGCAGGTGATGAATTCAGGACTCTTATTCCCGCCATAATTGATAACCGATTCGTGCAAGCCGCGAAAACTCGACCCAGGGTTGGCGCAAACGTACTCGAATCCCAGCGACTTGATCACATCCACCATGAAATCTGATCCGGTGCGATCCGCTGTTAAGACTTCGGCGCCCGAGGGCGTGCCGACTTCTGCTTCGGGTGACATGAGTGGTGGCACTGTACGCCGCAACTCGGCCGGCTGCGCTGCAACTGTTCCGGGAACCGCAGCCAAAGCTGCCGCGCCCGCCGCGGCACTCTTCAGGAAATTCCGCCGATCGACCTCGGTTTTCTTTGGTTTAATCATGGCGTTTCACCTCGGGACTTGCCTTCGTTTACACCTTATATCACACGGGCAAAGCGAGTCGCCACACGGTGCGGCGCGGTTGCTATTGCGGAACACTGTCCTTTGACACCGTTGACGCTCCGCTTGATGGGAGCTATGTTGAATCTAGAAGTTGGTGTGGAACGGGCGATTCCCCTGGGGCAATAACAGCCGCAGCGCCGGTGTTATGAAGTTGTGTATCAGTGGCATCTAGATGGTTTACGCCAGTTCCATCGAATAGCCTATCTGCTGACCGGCCACGCCGATTCATAGGGCCAGGTCAGCATCGCGCGTGTTAACACAATTGTGTCTATCCTAGTCAAGGCAGGACGTTACGAACTCCACGAGGAGTTAGGCCGGGGCGCCATGGGTGTGGTCTATCGGGCGCACGATCCGGTGATCGGGCGCGACGTCGCTGTCAAAACGATGCACCTGTCAGAAGCTGGAACCGGAATGTCGCGCGAGGAACTGGTAGGTCGTTTCCAGACCGAGGCCCGCGCGGCGGGACTCCTCACCCATCCAAATATTGTAGTGGTCTTTGACGCAGGCGAAGAAGAGGGAATCTTCTACATCACCATGGAGCTCGTGGAAGGGCGGAGCCTGCAGACATTGCTCGATGCGCGTCAGGTATTTGCGTTCCCGCGCATCATGAAATTGATGGAACAAGTCTGTTCAGCGCTGGATTTCGCGCACCAGCGGAACGTTGTGCACCGCGACATCAAACCCGCCAACCTGATGCTCACCGCCGACGAAACGGTCAAGATTACAGACTTCGGCACGGCAAAAATCCTCCAGATTGGCACTGCACAGACCTCGCACGTGATGGGTACGCCGTCATACATGTCGCCCGAGCAGGTAAAGGGCAAGCCGGTGGACGGACGCTCTGATATTTTTTCCCTGGGTGTAATCCTTTACGAATTAATGACCGGGGAGAAGCCGTTTCCCGGACAGAACATTACGACGGTCATCTACAAAATCATCAATGAAGACCCGATTTCCCCGAGATCTCTGGACCCCTCGATTCATCCGGGACTCTCCGCTGTCATTATCCGTGCCCTGGCCAAGGATCCGTCGGCGCGATACCAGACTTGCCAGGAATTGCTGGACGCCCTAAAAAATTATCGCGACGCCGGGAATACCGAAGCCACAATCAGAATGCCTCCCGTAAATAATATGGCGTCACGGAGCGGCATGGTTCGCCCGACCTTGATTCCTTCTAATGCGCCTGCGAATTCATCCGAGCAGACCATGTCGCCATTTCTGGCCATGCCGGAGGAGCGACAGCCCCAGAAAAAAAGCTCCAGCGTCATTTTGACTGTGATTCTACTCGCTATCATCGCCTACGCCAGCTATCGCGTTTGGCCTCCGTTGATAGACATATGGCAACGCATGCATGAGCCCGCGGAAACGACGGAGCCTCCAGTAAAAGCATCTTCTGTCGCTCCAGTGACGCCCGTGACTCCCGCGACGAATCCCGCAGCGCCTGAAACGAAACCCGAGGACGCAGTCCGAGCAGCGGAGCCCGATCCAAAACCTGCAGCATTAACAGCGGAAGAAAATCCCGCGCCGGCTGTGAATTCATCTCCAATACTGCCCGCAAAACCGGCCGAAGCTGTCGCGGTTCCCACGGCAGTCGAGTTACCCAGGCCACAGCGAAAACCTGCGGGCCCTTTTGCGACGCCAGCCGCCAACTCACTAAAAGCAACTCTGGGCTCGCAGCTCGCGGAAATGTCACTGGCAAATAAGGTGAAATTGCAGGTCACAGGCAACACGCTCACACTTTCGGGACGGCTGCCTCCGCGCGAACACAGTAAGATCCTCACGCTTCTTCATAATGTGCCCGGCGGGGTCCGAGTAAACGATGACATTGGGTTTGCGGACGACTTGAAGTAGCAGGCTCAAATAGAATATTTCTGACTGAAAACGGATCGATTTGGCACATTTCCCAACATAGAACCAGCCTGCCTTGGTTGTAACCTTCCTACACACAACGTCCCGGGAGGATTATCTTTAAGCATCCTCAGCCTTGCAATCCCCTTTATTTCAATAGCGTAAGAGCGCATTCTGACGGCAGGCCGGTTGCTCTCCATAGAGGGAGATTAGTCCATTGGAAACAATGAATGGTTACCGCCAAGCCCCGACCGGGGTTCTCCGCCATTGGTGCGTGCCAGCAATCTGGAAATTCACGCACACTCGAACGATCGCATCGCCGGGCACCGCTTCTGCAAGCAAGAAGGAATGAACAAGGGAATGAAAATTGTAGTTAACCCGAAGCCATCGCCAGCCGAAGAGGTACCGGTTGTAGACGCGACTCCTGTCGCCGCCGCGCGCGAGGAAATTTCACGCGCGCGCACAGCCCCGGCGCGCCCAACAGTATCGAGCGGCGACGCGGCAGCAATCAATTTCCTGCGGCAGTTCCGCGTGCTCGTGGGCGCAGCGCGGCTGTACCAGAAAAATCATCCTCGCCTGATGGAAATTCTGGCATCCGCGGAGCAGCAGCTTCGTGTGGTGCTCTCTTTGAAGTCGCCGCTCGTGTTCGCTATGGAGCGCGACGGAATCCTCCTGCCCAGGTATGATGCCAAATCTGGCGAGTTGCTGAATGATCCGCGCGGCGAATTGCGGTCGCTGGCCGAGGAACTTCTTCGCTGCGGAATTTGCTCGCTGTTATTCACTCCGCAGACCAACGTCGGAGAACTCGATTTATTCGCGCATGAAATGAGCCAAGTCCCGCGCAGCGCTACGCCTGGCGACACAACTTCGCGAATGCTGTGGGATAAATGGCTCAGAGAACATCGGGTGATCGGAATTCGCCTGAACGTTCCGACCGAGCGGCGCGATTCATTACTGTTGGCAAGTTTTGTGTCGGCGGTTCTCGCCTATGATGAAACTCCGCAACGTTCTCTTCATTCCCGCGCAAAACATGCGCAGCCGGTAACGAACTTTGACCAAATGTCCGCGGCATTGCGAATTCTGACGAAGCTCACGCCTCCGCGAGATCCTGATACGGAGACTTCGCCTGAAGATGTCGCGCGGCGAACTCACTCGGTTCTCTCTGGCGGCGATCGTCTCGCTGTTTCCCTGGCCGTATACGGCGTTTCAATCGTGAAGCCTCGTGAAGGCGAAACTCTGGAGCCTTATTTAGGGCGTCTGGCCGATGCGCTGATGCTGGGCTATTTGAAACAAGAATTCGAGGCTGGCCGCACAGCCGCACTCGAACTTACACGCTTAGTTTCCCGCCTTGACCAGGTGCGAAATGAAGCTGCAACCGCCGGAACCCTGCGCTTTGGAGCAGCGCAACACGACGAAACCCGTGTGGCTGCGCTCTGCGAAAGGTTCTGGAACACGCTCCCAGCCCGGGTAAAAGCCAAGGCATTACGCAGCAGCGATGCATGGTGCGTTCCTGCCACAGTGGTTGCAAAATACCTTGAGCCGCTGGCGCTCGCCGCCGAGAAGAAGAAATCAGAAGCACCAGGACGCGAGGGCCGCGCCGTTCTCTTGGCGTTCACGCGTTCGCTGGAATCAGAGGAAGGAAAAGTGCGGCGAACCGTGGCCTCCGGACTGGCGGAGATGGCGCCGCAAATCGAGCGTCTGTGGCCGCATCCTTCGATCGCCGATTTTGGGAAGGGTGTGGTGCAGGCTCTGCTGGTGGAACCCTCGCCGGGAGTCGCAGGACTTCTTTCCGCCGTGGTCGAGAGCCTGGCGCGAGTATCACTGATAAAACATGAATACGCGGAGTTCGAACGAATTCTCGAAACGCTGGAATTGTCTCCTCGGGATGACGAACATGCGCACATTTCCACGCTGGTGGGCCGCATCCTTAGCGACGAGCAGTGGCTATACTTGGTCGAGGAAGCTCTTGCAAATCATCCACTGAATCCCGTGATTCCGCGCTTGCTGCGGCGGTGTCCGGATCGTCTCGTGGATCGCTTGGGGCTTTTGCTGACGGCTTCCAGCGGAATGGATTCCCTGCCCGCGATGGTCCGCCTGATTCACGCTGTGGGCGAGCCCGTGATTGGCCTCCTGGAATCACGGCTCTACGAACCGCGCCGCCAGCGAATTGCTACCGCAATTTACTTGCTGGCAGCGTCCGATCCAAAGCGTCTGGCGGGAGCTTTGGCTCGCGCATTGCCCAGCTGGGATTGGAGTTTGCAGGACCTCGCCGTCAGCGAACTGGCGCGATGGACCAATCCCTCGGTCGTCTCAGCGTCCGCGAAAGCTTTCCTGGCTCTGCTTGTCGAAGCGCACGCCATGGTCGTTCCCGGGATGATCGATCACCTGGGGTCATCGAATGAGACCTCCGCAATCCCGCTGTTATTGAAAGTGGCCGCGGGCGAATGCCTCGGGTTGCGTGACATTTATTTCCGCATCAAAGCCGTCGAAGCATTGGGGAAAATGCGCGTTGCCGAAGCTGCTCCGCTCCTGCTCCGCATCGTGCGGGAACGTAACGGCCTGGCACGCAGCGAACCTGCGGCATTGCGCACCGTGGCGGAAGAAGCTCTGTCCCTTCTCGAAGGCAAGCAAACCTCCGCACGCACGGCAACGGCGGAAAAGGCACTGTCCAAATCATGCAAAGTACACGCCAAGCCACGCAGATATGTCCGCGCGCACCTTCCGACCCCGCTGCAGGCGACCATTGTCGGAACTCATTCCGGCGCCGTTCGCGTACGAACCATCAGCCTCGGCGGAGCGTTCCTGGAATCGGACCGGCGGATCGCTATCGGCGAATCGTTGCGCATGGAGATGCGCAGCGGTTTGCGCCGCCTGCAATTTACCGCGGTCGTACGCAACGTCTCTCCCAAAGGATCCGGCGTGGAATTCGTGCACATGAAATCAGAAGACCGCGAACGTCTGAGGCGTCTTGTAGCGCAGGCACTGGGGTAGATTTTCGATTAAGGTAAATCTGAGTCAGGCGCAGAAAGTAACGGGCGTGGAGAAGTCTCAACAAGATCGAGTTCCGGGGCATCCGGGCCGCTGCCAATACCCATCTCTTTAAACTTACGCACGCAAGGCATGAGTCGATTGTCGAACGATGCTACGGCATTGTTATATGCGCGATTCGCGCGCTCCAATCCCTTCGCGATTTCCGAAAGATGTTCAGCGAACGTGACAACGCGGTCGTAAAGCTGCACTCCTAAATCCTTGATCCGCTCCGCATTCTCTGCAACAAGTTGCTCCCTCCAGCCGTACGCAATCGCACGCAGGAGCGCGATCAACGTCGTCGGGCTCGCAAGCACAACGTGCTCCGCGATGGCGTCTTCAATCAGAGTTAGATCATGTTCGAGTGCCGCGCTGAAAAATGACTCTCCCGGAACAAAAAGAACGACGAATTCGGGCGTGGGCTCGAATTGCTTCCAATATTCTTTGGCGGAAAGGCGGCCAATATGATCCCGGATGAGCCTTGCATGCTGCGCCATCGCTAGCTTTTTCTCTGTCTCTGAATCGGTGCCAATTGCGGCCAGGAAAGCGTGCAGCGGAACCTTGGCATCAATAACTATCTGCGTTCCCCCCGGCAAGTGCACGATGAGGTCGGGTCGCAGGCGTCCATCCTCGGTCTCGACTGACTGTTGCTCTACAAAATCGCAGTGCGGGGACATCCCGGCCAACTCCACTGCGCGCCTCAAAGTTAGCTCGCCCCATTTGCCTTTCACTTGAGGCTGCTTGAGTGAGCTGACCAGGCTTCCTGTTTCCTGCCGAAGTTCCTTGCTCGTCACCACGAGCTGCTGTAGCTCGGTTCGGAGGCTGCCGTAAGCTTCCTGCCTCGCTGATTCGACTCGTGATACTTCGGTGCGAAGGTCCCTCAGAGCCGATTCGAGCGGATCGACCATGGCCTGGATGGCCACTTTGCGCTGCTCAAGATCGCCTTCGGCTTCCTTCTGAAGTGAGTCGAAGCGGGCCTTCGCTAGATCAATAAATTGCCGGCTGCTCGCTTGTAACGCTTCGCCTGCGAGAGACTGGAAAGCTTCTTTCAATTTCACCTGTGCTTCGTCAAGGATCTGCCTCTGCTCGGCCAGATTGGAACGCTGCGCCTCGGCATCTTTCTCAGCGGCGGACCGCAACTTCTGCTCCTCTTCAATCCTTTTCTGGGCACTCCGCAATTCTTGCTGTAACGCATCGGTCCGCTTGTTCAACTCTCCAACGGCGCCGTCCAGACCCGCGGCGCGCCTTTCCAATTCGAGCCGTCCCGCTCCTGCCAAACCGCGAGTCCAAAGCCAGGCAATTACGAAGCCGGCTACAAAGCAAGCTGCGGAAATCAATATTTGGGTTCCGTTCATGAGCACGCCTTATGAGAGTTCATTAGCCACAGAGGCTCAATTCCTGCTGACGGAATTCTATCACGGTCACCAATCTGGCCAAGCCGCCAGAAATCAGCAAAAAAGCAAATTCCCAGGAAGATTTATCGCTCGGCATCTGCTCGATTTCCGGCTGGATGTTCGCGTTGTTCTGGGGATTCGGGTCGACTCGGCGGATCACTCGATTGGTGCGCGTTCCCTGTGGACCGGAGGGAAGGGCGCGCAGCGACAAGTCTTTGTCGCGCTGCTTCGAGATCGGGAAGACTGGAATCGGCGGAGATCAGGCGCGCCGCCACGGTGTAGTCGCCGGAAGCGAGGAATTTCGTGTCGATTTCCGCGACATTCGGCTCGCCGCCGGAAGTGGTCACGCGCTCCACGTTTCCACGCGGAAACTGAATAATTTCGGGCGAGGAATTGCGGATTTCGATCGGCAGTCGTTCTCTGGTGCCGTGCACGCGGACGGACAGTTTGCCCTGAGCGCCCGCCGGCGGCGCCTCTGCTGGACCGCTTAATTCCAGGAGGACCATGGTCACAGGTTTGGGCTGTGTCTCGTGTCCCGCGACACTGACGCGCAGCTTGATCGTACCGATCGGAACGTGCAGCCCTGGAACGGCCACAAGTGAAACCGGAGAGGATGCCAGGACCAGGCAGGGCTGATCGGAAAGATAAATGTGATTGGATTCCGCTTCCACGCGAAAGCCGGCGCCGCCCACCACGAATCTATCGTGAAGCGATATAAAATGCGGGACGGTCAGCACGCGCACGGCGGCGGAAGAATCTTCAAGCGGGGTGGGCGGCGCGGCATCGGAACTTTTTACGACAGGGGCGGACGCAGTGATCCCGCGACCCGGAATCTGCGCGGTGACTATTCCCGGCTCGCCCGGTACCGCGAATAAGGCGCGGCCCGTCGAATCGGTAGTGACTCTCTTACCACCGGAAATTTCCACGGCAACGTTAGGCATCAAACGGCCGGCGGAATCCAGCACAGCGAGCGTGGCCGGCAATCCAGCAACTGTTTCCTGCGGAAGCACAATTGTGCGCGGGGCTGCCTGTACGCGTGGAGACTCCTGAGCGTTCGCGAAGGTCGCACAAGCGGCTATAACAACACAAAAAATGACGCGGAAAATAGACAGCCGGCCGCAACTAAGATGGCACCACACAAGGATTGGATTCTACCTTGATAACCCCCCGGGAAGGAAATACGCAGCTCGATCGAGCCTTGTAAAACTCCTGCCTGAGGGCTTCAACGCACCTTTGGCGCAAACCCGCGCCGGAGACCCGGGAACGCCAATCAGGAGATTGGTGTTCCCAGGCGACGTTCCTGGAATTTTTCGCACAACGTGAAAGCTCTTAACAATCACCAATACGCCAAATTGATCAGGACTGGTCCGCGCGGTCAAATATCTTTGCTTCCAGGAAAAGCCGGAAAAGTTCGGGGTCGAGTTCGTTTTCTCTCACCGACATATCCAGTATGTTCAACGCGCGCTCCGAGGCCACAGCCTTTTTGTAGGGCCGGTCGGAGGCAGAGAGGGCATCAAACATGTCACAGATGGTCATGATTTTCGCCTGGACCGGTATTTCATCGGACTTCAATCTGTACGGGTAGCCTGTGCCGTTCAATTTTTCGTGATGTGCGCGGGCAATGCGGGGAATTTCGCGGATTTCCTTGGTCCATGGAATCTGCAGCAGAAAGTTGAAACTATGGATCACGTGCGATTCGATCTGGGCGCGCTCGTCAGCATCCAGAGTTCCTTGTGGGATGGCGAGGAAGCGCACCTCTTCCGGCGTCAAGACCGGGCGTTCGATGCCGCGCGGATCACGATATGTTTGCCGCGCGATTTCGAACAGTCTGTCAAAGTGTCCCGACGGCAGCACCGTCGGCTCGTTTGCCTGGAGAATGGCCCGAAAGGCTTCTTCGAGCCCGGCTCTGCGCAAGCGGTATTTTTCTTCGAGAATTGCTATGCGGGAAAGCGCATCCTTTCGGCCAAGTTCCAGCAACATTTTAAATTTCTCGCGTTCCAGACTTGCCTCCATATCCTTGTACAGATAATCGAAGCGAGCCGCGAGGACTTCCATCTGTTGCGGGTATAATTTCTTGGCCTTGACCAGCACTTCTTCCCGCACGCCAACCTTCCCGAAGTCATGCAGCAATGCGGCGTAGCGAATTTCCTTCATCTGTTCCGGCGAAAAGCGGGTCTCGGCATAGCTCCCCGTTTCGACCCGATCCACGGTTTCGGCTAGCCCCACCGTCATGTGGGAAACACGCTGCGAATGGCCTGACGTTGTGGGATCGCGTTGTTCGATCGCGGTGATGGAGGCCTGAACGAACCCCTCGAACAATTTTTCGATGTCGTGGTACAGACGGCTGTTTTCATAGGCTACAGCAGCTTGCGAGGCAAGCGAGAGCGCCAGGCGAACGGCGCGTTCTGAAAAAGGCCGCACTTCGCTCGTTACGGATTCCGGTGTGGTCAACCGCGCGGACGGATGGGTCTTGCAGTTGATCAGTTGCAGTACTCCGATGACCTCGCCGCGGCCATTCTTCATCGGTAGCGTGAGTAAGGAGCGAGTCCGGTAGCCGGTTTCCTGATCGTATTTCTTGTTGAAGCGATAGGGACGTGTGCGGGGAATGTGATACGCATCAGCGAGATTAATAACTTCTCCGCGCATGGCTGAATAACCTGCCAGGGAATCTTCACGCATGGGAAGCGCGAATTCCTCGAACGGAAACTGCACACTGTCGTTCTGCGTTCGTTTAAAACGAAGATGGCGCTCTCCCGGGCCGGACTCCAGCGCATCAGGGCGCGTTTCCTCGACCAGGTAAAGCGAGCCCCCGTCAGCTCTGGTGATCTGGCGGGCTTTCGTCAAGATCATGTCGAGCAAGGCGTCGACATTACGCGTTTCTGAAAGCGCCACGCCGATGCGATTGAGCTCTTCCATTTCGCGTTCGGTGCGCTTGAGTTCGGCGCGTGCGGTGCGTTCCCGCTCTGCAAGTTCGATGTTGTCAAACGCCGCCGCCACCGTCGTGAGCACCAGCTTGGGAGCCGCCTTACTGGGAAGAGTCGCAAAACAATCATCTGCGCGCACGCCATCCGACCCGTTTCGTGTTACGCCGATCAAGCGAATGTGGGCATCACCGCGCGTGAGACGACGCAAGACAGCTAGATCGTGGCCCGCCAGATCCGCAAGGCAAACAATTCGGGCTTCGCTGGGAATCGGCAGGACTGCGGAGCGGCCGCGAGCAGGACGGGACAGTGCGCGGAGTGCGTATCGCTTGCTGAGCGAACGCGTGAGCGGAGCGGCCAGAGACCGCTCGAAGTACCATATCTCTCCGAAGCGCTGCATACGACGGTTGCGGGACTCGCAGCCAGGGTGTTCTGCCATCCCGCAAGGCGAGTATAACGAAATCGTCAGTCGCGGGGTAAACATGCCAGCACCGAATTGTCGTGAAAGGACGTAACTACTTGCTTCACAGGGTATTGCGCCTACAGCACCGGTTTGTTAGCCTGCATTTTAGTGGGGAAGTTTGCCTTGAGGCGAAATTCAAGGTGCAAAAACCCTTTGGCTGACCCGATGAGGCCCCTTTGCGTATAGAAGCCGGAGCGCGCACCGATCTGGGTCGCGTTCGAAACAACAACGAAGACTACTTTCAAGTTGAGGCCGATCTGAACTTGTATGTTCTATCAGATGGTATGGGCGGGGAGGCGCATGGCGAGGTAGCCAGCAAGCTCGCAGTCCAAACGGTCATGGACCATTGCCAACAGGCTGCAAACAGCCACTCGACGCCGACCTTTGGAGAGCCGCAAGCGGATGTATCGGAGCGCACCAACCGGCTCGCGAGTGCGGTTCGCCTCGCCAACCGAAAAGTTTACGAGATGGCGAGTTCCCATCCCGGCCACAAGGGCATGGGTGCGACGATTGTCGCCGCTTGGTTGGAAGGACAAAAGCTCTCCATCGCGCATGTGGGAGACAGCCGCGCCTACCTGCTGAGGGCCGGATCGCTCGACCAACTCACTGCCGACCACTCCCTGGTGGCCGAAAAAGTGCGCATCGGTATCCTGACGCCGCAGGAGGCCGATGCCAGCGAAATGCAAAGCGTCTTGACGCGAGCTGTGGGAACCCATGAGAACGTCGAAGTGGATGCGGACGAACAAATGCTGCTTGGCGGTGATTCCGTGTTGTTGTGCTCGGACGGATTGTCGCGCATGGTGACCGATCCTGAAATCGCGAGCATCCTCCTGACCAGCATATCGGCCCAGAATGCGGCGGACCGTCTCGTCGATTTGGCCAACGAAAATGGCGGCGTCGACAATGTCAGCGTAATCGTTTTGCGCATCCTGGCAAAGTCAGAAGGCGTGCTCGATCGTTTGAAAATCTGGAAACGGAATTCCGGCTAAGTTTGGCCCGGCTTCGGCCGGAGGAGAGTATCAAGATGTCCAGACTTGTCCTGAAATATGAGAGCGCGGTCTTGAAAGAGGTTCCGCTCGGGACGCGGCCGATCACCATCGGACGGTCACCGGACAATGACATCCCCATCGACAATCTGGCCGTCTCGAATTATCACGCGCGCGTCTACGTTGAAGCCGGATCACTGGTGGTCGAAGACCTGAACAGCCTCAATGGATCGTTCCTGAACGACATACGCATCGAGCGCGCCATGCTGAAGGATGGAGACGCCATCCTGATTGGCAAACATCATATTTTGGTGGACCAGGCGCATGACGCGGTCATTTCGGCGGAGGAGCTGCGCAAAGCGCCGGCTCCGCGCGTCAACGAAACGATGGTGCTCGATACCCAACAGCGTCGCGAAATGTTTGAACAGGCAGCGGCGGCCGGCGAGCGTTCTCAACTTTCCCCCAATCGTTTGCGGGTACCAACGCTCACCGTACTGCAAGGACGTACCGACAAAAAAGAATACCGCCTCGCCGGAAAACTCACCGTGATTGGCCGGTCGAACATGGCCACCGTACGCCTCCGCGGCTGGTTCACGCCGAGTATTGCGGCGCAAATCAACAAGCACGAAGACGGATACTATCTGGGACGCGGGGACTTGGTGCCGAAAATCAATGGAGTCGAAATCGGGGCGCTAACCAAGCTCAATGACGGAGATATGATCGAAGTGGGCCGCGTGCGGCTGAATTTCGTTTTTCGCGAGTAAGCCTGCACGATGCCAGGGCGGCCTCTACATCATAAAAAAATAATGAGTGGGCCAGCTTTTCCTCAACATCCTTTACTTAACTCAACTTCCTAAATCTCCTTCTACCCAGGCGGCCATCGAAACGCCCGGCCTCCGAGTAAATGCAGGTGAAGGTGAAACACGGATTGTCCCGCGCCGCGCCCATTATTGATGACCGTGCGGTAGCCGTCGGTTAGATTGCGTTCCGTTGCAAGTTTCGCCGCGATGAGTTGCATGCGTCCGAGTACTGCGGCATCGTCCTGTGAAGCCTCCGTCAACGAAGCCAAATGCTTCCTCGGGCAAATCAGGATGTGCGACGGAGATTGTGGCTGGATGTCCTCAAACGCGAATATTTCATCGTCGGAATAGACTAGTTTCGCTGGAATTTCTTTTCGGCTGATTTTGCAGAATAGGCAATCGTCCATGAGGGTTCCTCGCGGTACAGAGTTTACAGTCGAAAGTTTAGAGTTGAAAGTGGTCCGTCCATTTGCTATCGGGGATTCGTGGTTCCTTTTGAGTCACTCGAAGCGTTCAGCGACAAGTAGAGCCCGGGCCTCTACTTGTCGCCCAGATCGGCTGCAGGATCAAGACGCATCACGAAAGTTCGTAGTCCTTCCGCGCTCCGCAGTTGCATGGACAATTGCTGCGCGGTATCGGAATTTGGAACGCGGCCTACCAGAACGCGGTAGTAGTGTCCATTGGACGCATCATAGCCCTGAATAAAGATGGGTTGGTAGCTCACGATCAATCGGTCGCGCAGGCGTTCGGCGTTCGTGCGATCGGAAAATGAGCCCACCTGCACCGTGAAATCCCCGACCACGGGACTTGGACCGGAAAGCACTTCGATACGCACGGGCGCGGTGCCGGTACCGAGCATGTCGAGTGCGATTGCCGCCGCACGCGCGACGTCCAACACACGGTCCTTAACGAACGGGCCGCGGTCAATGACGCGAACTTCGACCTGACGTTCGTTATTTAGATTGGTCACGCGCAAGATGCTGCCGAACGGTAAAGTGCGATGAGCGGCCACGAGCGTATTCATGTCGAAACGTTCGCCGTTGGCGGCGCGACGTCCATGAAAAGGGATGCCATACCACGATGCAATTCCCTCCTCGACATAAATACCAGACGCACTAGGCGCGGTGGCCGCCGGCGGTTGCGCCACACTCGGTGCGGGTGGTTGAGGCGTGGGCTGCGGAACAATAATGGGAGGAGTAGAGGTCGATGCAGGGCGTCGGCCTGCGCATCCCACGACAAAAATCGTCGCAAGCAGTGCAATGAAAAGCCTGAATGAACGAGCGCGTCTCAACAATGAAATAAACTTTCGCTCCCTGTCAACGCGTCTCGTCCTCAAAATCACTTTCCATTCCCCCGAAAGGACAGACGCTAAGCACTAAATCAATTACCGCAATCCAATTATATTCTCGTCCGGTCTTTTCGAGGATTAACTCGGTAGCGAAAGTGCTTTAAGTGCAGCCAGCCAAGCAATGAGGCCAAGCTGCACGGACTTTGGCGGAACAGGCACTATTGCCCGTCCGAGTAAGCTGCGGCGAGATTACACCCCGGCGGACAAGGGGGTCTGTTCCTACCCGTACTGCGAACTTCGCGTCTACAGTGATTTCCGGCTATTATAAGTGTGCGAGGAAATTTTCAAGGAGACGACTTGCCGCTTTCCATTCGTTGGCGTTACAAACTCGACCGCTGGCGCGCACAGCTTGCGGGAATGTTCAAATCCGATCCGAAACAGATGCGCCCGCGGCTGTGTCCCTCGTGCGGCACGTTGGTAGGCTCGACAGCGACGAAGTGCCACCAATGCGGCGCGAATATGAACTTCTCCTTCGCCGCAGCGAGTAAATCTCTTGGCCGCTTGATGCCGCAAACCTCTCCCGTAACATACGCGCTGCTGACAATTTGCTGCGTGATGTTCATTCTCTCCATGATCATTACGATTCGGACCTCGGGATTCGGCTCAAGTGGCGGCCCTCTCGGAGGATTGATGAGTCTGGGCGGGATTTCCTCGCAGGTAAGTTATCGTCTGGGCGCCTCGCTCCCACTGGCATACAACATCAGCCAACCGTGGCGCTTCATTACCGCAATTTTTCTACACGGCAGCATTTTGCACATCATATTTAATATGTGGGTCCTGATGGATATTGGACCGATGGTCGAAGAACTATACGGCTCGGCCCGCTATTTGTTTCTTTTTGTAGTGAGCGGCGCTGCCGGATACGTTCTCAGCTCTTTTGTGGGGAACGTGAGCGTAGGCGCGTCCGGATCGTTGCTGGGATTGATCGGTGCGCTGCTGGCGGCGACCACGGGCCGCAAAAATATTGCCGCACAGTCGCTGCGAAGCGCTTTGATTCGCTGGCTTGTGTACATCGGGGTCTTGGGTCTAATCATGCGGGGAACCGACAATTTTGCTCATCTTGGCGGGCTTGCGGCGGGCTACCTGCTCGGCCGGTTAATGGCCGATCGCCAACCGGCCGACGTCGTCGAGCGCAAGCGCGCCAACATGCTTGGCTGGGTAGCGGGCGCCGCTGTATTTGTGAGCTTCGGATTCATGGTGTTGAACTATCTGCAAAATGCCTAGTATCGATTTGAGATCCCGTGCCGCGGACTCGAATTGAGTAGCACAGGCTTCAGCCTGTGTGGGTTTGTACAAATTCAACCCAAATCAAAACCACACAGGCTGAAGCCTGTGCTACACGAACTCATCATTTTGCTTATCTACGAGGAAGGTTTTGCGCGGCCGTGTTGATCGCCTAGCTGACGAGCGACTACGATACTGTAGTGAAAGCCTGAGAAAACCGTAAGCGCTGCGACAAGATATCCGAGGATCCTTCTGCAAACCAGCAGCCAGTGCCAATCCGCCACCGCCAGCAGCACCACGGCAAATACCAACAAAATTTGCAGCGCGGTCGTAAGCTTTCCGTAAATGCTTGGCGGGAACGGCCGATACCCGATGACAACGAGAATAACCGCAGCGGAAGTTAAAAGCAGGACGTCGCGGCTCAGCACCAGAGTCGCAAGCCACCAGCTGATCTTCCTGTTCAGCGCCAGCACAACAAATGAAGACGAGAGCAGAAGTTTATCCGCGATGGGGTCGAGATACGCGCCGAGTGCTGTTTTCTGATTGAGCGAGCGCGCCAGAATGCCGTCGAGCCCGTCCGTAAGAGCGGCAGCGATCAGAACGCCCAGCGCTATGTCATACCGGCGATAATGAATTGAAATAATAAAAAATGGTAAGAACCCGAGGCGCAGGAATGTGAGCTGATTCGGGACCGTAAAGATGCGGGAATTCATTTTTGAGATTGTACTGTAGGTCAGACGAACAGCGCGAGATAATCCCGCAACGATCGCCCTACTCGTTGTTCAAAGCGTCCTGCCATTGAGGGGATCGAACCGTGCGGCTCGTCAAGAGCGATGCGCTCCACGCGCTGCATCGGAAAAAATAAGGTGGGCAAGCCGATGCGCTCCCCGTCCGGATCCATCACCTGGCGGATAAAATCGTCAAAGGAGTTCAAATCCATGCCGCGCATAGTGACCCCGGCGGAATTAATGGACGTGAGTGCGCCCCACAATTTTTCCTTGGGGCTATGCAGGCTCAGAATGATGATTGAGTTTGGCTCTAAGGTGTCCATGCTGATTCTCGCCGCCATGCGTCTGTACTTGCGCACAGACGGGGTCGCGCTTTACGGCTCACAAAATCCAAAACAAAAGCACACAGACTCAACAGTTTGTGGAAAAAGTCACTCTGTAGTCATTCCGAACAAAGTGAGGAATCCCTCTCGGCGAAAATTCCCAGAGAAAGAGGGATTCCTCGGCACGCAGCGCGCCTCGGAATGACAAGCATTGAGTTTTTCCGCAACCTTCAAGTCTGTGTTACATACACCGACATCGTTTTCAGGTCCTTGGCGATGCACAATTTCGGCTCTGTGAGTTTCTGGACCTGTTCAGGAGTGACGCCGGGCGCCACTTCTCGCAGCACCAGGCCTTCCGGCGTGACGTCGATCACCGCAAGTTCCGTAACGATCATGTCCACCACTCCGATCCCGGTGAATGGCAGATTGCACTGGCGCAGAATTTTCCGTTGCCCGTCTTTCGTGGCGTGTTCCATCGCGACGATGACACGCGGCGAACTCGCCACCAGATCCATCGCGCCCCCCATGCCCTTCAGCATCTTGCCGGGAATCGCCCAGTTCGCCAGATTGCCCTTTTCATCTACTTGCAAGGCGCCCAACACGGTCATGTTCACGTGGCCACCGCGAATCATGCCGAACGAATCGGCGCTCGAAAAATAACACGTTCCAGGAATCTCGGTTACCGTTTCCTTCCCTGCGTTAATCAGGTCCGCGTCTTCTTCGCCCTCAAAAGGAAACGGGCCGACGCCGAGCATTCCATTTTCCGAATGCATCACGACCTCCATGCCGTCCGGAATATAATTGGCGATGAGGGTTGGCGTGCCGATGCCAAGATTCACGTAGTAGCCGTCACGCAGTTCCTGTGCGACTCGACGGGCAATGAATTCTCGCTTGCCTTCTTCTGATTGTGCCATTTTCTCTCTCCTGCTCCCAGCCGACCGCGGATTGCGGCGTCGTCAAGTAGCACAGGCTTCAGCCTGTGTGTTTTTGAATTGGCGGTCAACTAAAAGAACACAGGCTGAAGCCTGTGCTACTCAAGACTACTTCACGCCCGCTTGCGCACCGTTCTCTTTTCGATCGGCTTTTTGTAATTCGTTCCTTGAAAAATAGCGTCCACAAAAATTCCCGGAGTGTGCACGCCGTCCGGAGGCAACTCTCCGAGTTCGACAAGCTCTTCCACTTCCGCGATCACATAATCCGCCGCGGTCGCGATCATCGGATTGAAATTCCTCGCTGTCTTGCGGTAGATCAGGTTGCCCCAGCGATCGCCTTTCCATGCCTTGACGAACGCGAAATCGCCGCGCAGTGCGCGCTCCAGAATATATTTGCGTCCATTAAATTCGCGCGTTTCTTTTCCTTCTGCGATCATTGTGCCGACGCCGGTCGGCGTGTAAAACGCCGGAATCCCCGCGCCTGCCGCGCGCATGCGTTCAGCGAGCGTGCCTTGCGGATTGAGCTCAACCTCGAGTTCTCCCTTTAAATATTGCTGCTCAAACATTTTATTTCCGCCGACATAGCTGGCGATCATTTTCTTGATCTGACGCGATTTCAGAAGCAGCCCAAGCCCGGCCTCTTCCGTGCCGCAGTTGTTGGACGCGCAGGTTAGGCCCTTCGTGCCTTTGCGGTGCACAGCGGCGATGAGGTTTTCCGGAATGCCGCTGGTCCCGAAGCCGCCGACCAGAATGGTGGCGCCATCAAATAATTTCGCAATTGCTGCGTCCGCATTGGCTACGCGCTTATCCATCGATTCGTGCTCCTGGCCACGTTAATTTTTTCTACCGCCAAAAAGCGCCGTCATTCCGAGCGCAGCGAGGAATCCCTCTTGCTCCTGAGCGACGCCAAAACAAGAGGGATTTCTCGCTCCGCTCGGAATGACTCGTTAAATAATTTTTACTCGGCGCCGCCAAATTTCGCCACAACTTTACTGCAAGTCGCGAAGAATCTTGTACAGTTCTCCGGCAGCGGCAAATTCCTCTTCCAGGGCGCGCGTTCGCAAATCGCCGCGCAGCTCGTCGAGCGCCAATATCAACTGACCCAGCGCACGATCCAAATTGTCGCTATTCGTAAGAATAATATCACGCCAGACCGAATACGGACTTCCCGCAAGGCGCAGCGCGTCTCGCAATCCACGGCCTGCGAGCGTAACTGGCAATCCGGTTTCGTCGGTCTGATCGCGCACCACTCCTGCGAGCGCCACTGCGAGAAGCTGCGGAAGATGCGAGACAATTGCGGCGGCGCGGTCGTGCGCTTCTGCATCCAGCCAGACGGGCTCCGCGCCCAATTTCGCAAGCAATGCCAAAAATTTCGCAACTTGCGCACCATGCGGCTCGCCCGCACGCGCTCCAGTGGGCTGGCGAATGAGAGCGTATTTCGAGCCGCGAAATAATTCCGCATCGGCCGCGGCGATTCCGGAAACTTCCTTCCCCGCCATCGGATGCCCGCCCAGAAAATACGCGCCGTTCGCCGAGAAACTTTCGTCAGCTGCGAGGCACACCGACCGCTTCGTGCTCGAAGCGTCCGTGACCAGCGTCTCGGGCGCCGCGAGTCTTGCTACTTCCGGCAGCAATTCGATGGTGTGTCCCACAGGAAGCGCCATGTAAATCAAATCCGCTCCGGCAACGGCGAGAGAAAGTTCGCTGAAGCCTTCGCTGATTGCGCCGCGTTCCATTGCGTGGCGCAAAACATGCGTCTTATCCCAGCCAATCACGACCGAATCCGGCGAATATTTCCGCAGTGCCAGCGCAAATGATCCGCCGATCAATCCGGTGCCAAGAATTGCGACTCGTCGAAAGGAGGCGGACATGGCTCAGGCGATGGTCCGGTCGACTGCTGGGGCGATAATGCGCAGTTCGGCCATAAGTTTCTCAAACTGCTCGAAGAAAAGCGACTGCGCGCCGTCCGAAAGTGCGTGCTCCGGATCATTATGCACTTCGAGCAACAAGCCGTCGGCTCCGGCCGCAACGGCTGCGCGGGCCATCGGCGGAACTTTGTCGCGAATTCCGGTGCCATGCGACGGATCGGCCACGATGGGAAGGTGCGAAAGTTTCTTAATGACAGGAATCGCGGCGATATCGAGCGTGTTGCGCGTCGCAGTCTCGAAAGTACGTATGCCGCGCTCGCACAGGATCACGTTGTGATTGCCGCCCGCCATGATGTATTCGGCGCTCAGTAGAAGCTCTTCGATCGTCGCCGACATTCCGCGTTTGAGCAGCACGGGCTTTGAAGCGGTGCCCAGCGCGCGAAGCAGAAAATAATTCTGCATATTGCGCGCGCCGACCTGGAAAATATCGATGTAAGACAGCATCATTGGGATCTGCGACGCGTCCATCACCTCGCTGCAGACTAGCAAGCCGCTTTTATCCGCGGCTTCACGCATCATCTTCAGCCCTTTTTCACCGTGCCCCTGAAAACTGTACGGCGAACTGCGCGGCTTGAACGCGCCTCCGCGAAGAATTTTGGCCCCGGCTTTGGCAACCCTATCAGCGATCATGCCGATCTGTTCCGGTGTCTCCACGGAGCACGGTCCAGCGGCTACGACGATCTCGCGCCCGCCAATACGAACCCCGCGCGGGAGTTCCACCACGGTTCCCTGCGAACGAAACGCGCGGCTGGCCAGCTTGTAAGGCTGCGTGATGCGCACGACTTCGCGCACGCCGTCAAGGACCTCGACGTCTCGCGGATCAAAATCCGCCGGGACACCGACAGCGCCAAGCACCGTCTGCGAGGCGCCCGTTGAACGATGGATGTCGAATCCCATCGATACCAGGCGATCGATGACGTGCTGGATCTGCTCTTCCTTCGCGCCTTCTTGCATTACGACGACCATCTCAAGTCCTCTTCCTTATGTTCCGACTCTTGTAGCGCCCGCCTTCAGGCGCGCACATGCGCGCATCTACAATGTCGGCCTGACGGCCGAGGCTACACCTTCTAACTTTCCTTTTTCACGTCGTCTTTCATCACAGTGCGTTCTACCGAGCGCGCCTCATCCAGGATGCGCTCGAACAGGCGCCTGATAGCAGCGTCAGGAAGCGGCCCGGGATTCGCGCGCACCGCTGCATCGAGAACTCTCTTTTCGCGGTCGGGCTGATAAAGCGCCTCGCCGGTGGAGTGCTTGATGCGCCCAATTTCGACCACGCACTGCGACCGCTCGTTCAATAGCTTCACGAGGCGCCGATCAATTTCATCGATTTTGCGGCGCCAGTCCTCGATGCTCATGCGCGCGGCTCCCGCCGGCTCATCCCGGCCACTGCGGCACCCTTCAACAATCTGACGCGCGCCGCCAGCGCTTCGGCTGCGGCTTCGACGGTGCCCGCGCGTTCGATTTCTTCAACCAGCGCCGAGCCCACAACTGCGGCGTCGGCAAGTCCGCCCAGCATGGACACATGCCCCGGCAGCGAAATTCCGAAGCCAATGGCGATGGGAAGGTCGGTGACGCGGCGCACGCGACGCGCCAGCGCCGGCAATTCCTCCGCCAGCTGATCTTTCGCGCCAGTCACTCCGGTGCGCGAGATCAAATACAAAAATCCGCTCGACGCTTTCGCGATCAGCGCCAGACGCGCCTCGGTGGACGTAGGAGCCGCCAGAAAAATCGCATCGAGGCCGCGCGATTGTATCGTATTGCGATATTCTTCGCCTTCCTCTGGAGTAAGGTCCGTGATCAGCACGCCGTCGGCGCCCGCACCTTTTGCCGCATCGGCGAATTTCTCCACCCCCATCTGCAGGACAGGATTGAAATAGCTGAACAGCACGAGCGGCACTTCCGTTTTTGCGCGCAACGATTTCACGAGCGAAAGCACGCCCGCGAGAGTCGTTCCGCTGCGCAGCGCCCGCTCGCTCGCGCGTTGAATGACAGGCCCGTCGGCGACAGGATCACTGAATGGTACGCCCAACTCGATCACGTCGGCGCCCGCATTTGCCAGCGCCAACACGAACTGCTCCGTCGCGGCAAGTGAAGGGTCGCCGGCAGTGATATATGCCACCAAACCCATTTCACCGCTGCGGCGCAGGTCCGCAAACCGGAGCGAGATGCGTGATGAATTCGTCATGGTTGTCGCCAAGTGAGCCACGGCACCCTACAACTAAATTTTGTCGCAACTGGAATTCCAGCGAGTAGCACAGGCTTCAGCCTGTGTGCCTTTTGCTTAGGTTTTTCTTCCGCAAGCTAAAAAGCGCACAAACGAAATATTCAATAGCTTTAGCTTTGCGAAACTCAAACCAAAATCAAAACCACAGGCTGAAGCCTGTGCTACTACATTCTTTTCGCAGACGACTCTACAAGTACCGGGCAAGGATATCCATATCCTTATCGCCCCGGCCAGAAAGATTCAGTATGACCACGGAATCGCGCGGCATCTTTGGCGCACGTTTAATTAATTCGGCGAGCGCGTGAGCCGACTCCAGAGCCGGGATGATGCCCTCCAGCCGCGCAAGCATGCGCGCTGCCGCCACAGCATCTTCGTCACTCGCCGCAGTGTACTCGGCGCGGTGCTTATCGGCCAGCCAGGCATGCTCGGGACCAATCGCAGGATAGTCGAGTCCCGCTGAAACCGAATGCGTGGACGCGATCTGGCCGTCAGGCGTTTGCAAAACGTAGGAATATGTTCCTTGCAAAACTCCCGGGCGCGCGCCCGAATATCCTGCAGCCGAAGCCATTCGCGCAGCGTGTTCTCCCAGAGCCCTGCCGCGTCCACCCGCCTCTACGCCGAGCATTTTCACGGCAGGATGGCTCAGAAATGCATGGAACAAACCAATCGCGTTTGAGCCGCCGCCGACACAGGCAACAAGCAGGTCCGGCAAACGCCCTTCAATCTCCAGAATTTGCGCGCGCGCTTCCAAGCCAATGACGCGATGAAAATCGCGCACCATGCCGGGATACGGATGCGCTCCCAACACAGACCCAAGCAGATAATGCGTCGTGCGAACGTTCGTGACCCAGTCGCGCATGGCCTCGTTAATCGCGTCTTTCAGCGTGCGCGTGCCGGAATTAACGCCGACAACTTCAGCGCCGAGCAAACGCATGCGAAAAACATTCAGGCGCTGGCGCTCCATGTCCTCGGTGCCCATATAGACGACGCATTCGAGGCCCAGCCGCGCCGCCACCGTTGCAGTCGCGACGCCGTGCTGCCCAGCACCGGTTTCCGCAATCACGCGGCGCTTCCCCATTCGCACCGCGAGCAATCCCTGGCCCAGACAGTTGTTAATTTTATGAGAGCCGGTGTGCAGCAGGTCTTCGCGCTTGATGTAAATCCGCGCGCCGCCCAAATGTTCGGTAAGCCGCGGAGCAAATTGCAGTGGCGTGGGGCGCCCGGCAAAATTTTTCAGTAAGGAATCGAGTTCGCTCTGGAATTTCGGATCTTTGCGCGCCGCTTCGTAGGCACGCTCGAGTTCTTCGAGTGGAGCAACGAGCGTCTCAGGGACATAACGGCCTCCGTAGGGACCGAAGCGCCCTTTATCGTCAGGCCATGTTTGTGCGGCGGTAATCATGGGTTCCCTTCCAAATCAACCATATTCGCCATGTAGCGCCCACCTTCAGGTGGGCATGCGCTGAAACACAGATGCCACCTTGAAGGGTGGCGCTACATCTACCCTTGCGCAGCTTCAATTGCAGCAAACAATGCGCGCAAACGCGCAGGATCTTTTCGCCCAGGCCGCGCTTCAACGCCGCTGCAAACATCCACGGCATAAGGTTGCGCCACGCGAATCGCCTCGGCGATATTATCCGGCGTCAGTCCACCCGCCAGAATAATTCGGCCATAACGCCGCGCCGCTCGCGCCAGGTTCCAATCGAGCGTGCGGCCCGTGCCGCCGTGCAGGCCGCGCGCAAATCCATCGAGCAGAATCGCGTCCGCGCGGCGATACCGCGACAGACTCGCCAGGCGAAATCCCCGCCCAACTTTTACAGCCTTGATCACGCGATGCGATCGCCCGACAGCCGCCACTTCCTCGGGCGATTCCCCGCCATGGAGTTGCACGGTTTGCAGGTGCAAAGCTCGTGCCAGCGCGTCCACCACCAGCGGCGGCCAGTTCACGAACACCCCCACCGCTTCGACAAATGGCGGAAGCCGCCGAATAATTTTCCAAGCATCCGCAGGGCTGATGGCACGCGGGCTGGACGGATAAAAATTGAATCCCAGCGCGGAAGCTCCCAGGTCGATCGACAAGCGCGCATCGTCCCAGGCAGTAATCCCGCAAATTTTAACACGAGTCGCAGGCCGCGAACCGGGCATCGTACCGCGGGCCCCGCCAGCGGCCTTCCGAACAGTTCGAGTAGATGACATATAGAAGCTTAATCGTACCGCCTAGAAACTGCTCGGCAAAATGATCCTGCGCAGGCCTTGAACCTTCAGGGGCTAAAGCCCATTGTGGCCGCAATTAGCTAATGTCGGAGCTGAAGCTCCGACCCACAAGGCCAACTCACTTGTGATTCACTGTGCTGCGCGCCTCTGCTACAAACAATTTCATGACGATGTTTTGTGGGTCGCGTTTCATGAAAAAGGCTTTGTGGGTCGCGGCTTCAGCCGCGACATTACGACGCTACATAGAAAGGGCTTTAGCCCCTGAAGCGTGGCTCAACGTACGCCTATGGAATTCGATAAACCAAACTAAAAACCGAGCAAAGTCCGCAGAGCCGCAGCCGGGTCAGGCTGGGCCATCAGATGCTCGCCGATCAGGAACGCGTCAAATCCCGCGGCGCGAAGGCGAGTCAGATCTTCATGCGTGCGCAAACCCGATTCGCAGACAGCGATGCATTCCTCAGGAATGCTCTCGACCAATTCATATGACGTCTCGACACGCACTTCGAGCGTGCGAAGATTGCGATTGTTCACGCCAAGGATACGCGCGCCCGCAGCCAATGCCCGGGTCAACTCCTCACGAGTGTGAACTTCGACGAGCGGTTCCATTCCCAGCTCGCGGCCTAGAGCAAGCAATTCGGCGAGCAGCGCGTCATCCATCGCCGCAACGATTAGCAAGAACGAATCCGCGTTCGTCGCTCGCGCCTCCCACACCTGCCACGGATCAACAATGAAATCCTTGCGCAGCACAGGCAAACCAATCGCCGCCCGCGCGTCACGCATGTATTTCAATTCGCCCTGAAAAAATTCTTCCTCGGTCAGCACGGAAATGGCAGCCGCGCCGGCGCCTTCAAGACTCTTCGCCAACGCCACCGGATCAAAATCCGCGCGTATGAGTCCTCGCGAAGGCGACGCCTTCTTGAGTTCAGCAATCACGTTGAGCGAATCCCGCGACAATGCCGCGCCAAAATCCCGGAGCGGCTGCGCCTGTTTCACGCCGAATCGCAGCACCGTCTCCGGAACACTTTTCTTCCGATGAGCGATCGCAGCACGGCGCGCCTCGACAATTCGGTCAAGCACAGTCCCGGATTTGATTTCTGCCGCCATAGGCGTGCGTCTGGCCTCAAGTGGAGCGCGTACGGAAACATTCATGCTATCTTTCGCGGCTGCTGGAGTCAATGAATGTGGGCTCCTTGGGAATTCCCACTTCACAACAATTCCGTTTATAAAGTTCTGGCGAGTCTACAAGAGCGACCACATCAATTTCAGTATTTCAAAGCTCGCTGAAGCCAATTGAGACTTGTTTGCGCAGATAGATCCGGAGAGATCGGGGGAAGAGACTGAATGAATTTCCCTGCGGCTCCGCTAAAGATGGCAAAGTCGCCGTTAATGCGAATAACGCGAACTCGAAAATTCTCGGGAGAACATGTTGAGCAGAATGGAAAAGCTAAGAGATAACGCCTTCCGACGATAAAATATAAGGCTAGGAAAATAACAGGTAGGCTTGTTTTAATTAACGGCTCAAACTCTTTATAGAACATGTTGCCCCACGCCGGGCCGCCACACCCAACACAGACATTGGGCAGCGCCGCGCTACGAAGTACCACGAACTGGCCCAAATTGTTGGAATATGCATTCTCAACTGGACCAATTTTTATTGAATACGGAACGTTCCTCATGATATTTCATTCCATCTCAGAATATGAAGACCCTCTGTAGGGGCACGGCATTGCCGTGCCCCTACATATGTCAGAATCGAGGGTAATTAAACCACAGTAGTGCCCAACGATAGATTCCGGCGATCAGTTTATCGGTTCAGTTTGAGGCCCGATCGCACAGCGGCCAAGTAATAGAAGCCATAGTTCGAGTCTTGACACAATCCTGCCGCTGGCATACGTTTCCCTACAAATATTGACTTGAAATCAGAAATTCCGTCTCGGCGCGAAAGGAAAAACTATGGAGTCATCCTGCAGATTGAAAGATCGTCGCGCATTCCTGAGTTTTTTAGCGGCGAGCCCCATCCTGGCGTACGCCGGCCTCAACTCTCGCTGGGTGGAAGAAGTGATGGCCGAGCCGCTACCTCCGCAGGGCACAGCGGCGCTCGGCGCGCAGAATGATGCCGTCATCAAGTCCGTAAAGGAAGCGCTCAACGTTTTTGATTTCGATGCCGCCGCGCGCACCAAACTTTCGACCGCGCACTACACGTTCATCACGGATGGCTCTTTCAACAATGAGACGCTGCGCGCCAATCGCGAAGGCTTTAATAAATATGAGCTTCGCATGCGCCGCCTTACCGGCATCACCAAGGTGGACCAGTCCATAAAGCTTTTCGGCGTCACCTGGGATTCGCCGCTTTTCTTTTCTCCCGTAGGCAGGATGAATGCGTACTACCCGCAAGGCGCGGCGGTTGTGGCGAAGGCCGCGAAAGCTACGCGCACGCTGCAAATCCTCGCAGGGTCGGCGGCAATTCTGGTCGATCCGAAAATAATGGGCGACGTGATTGCGGCGCGCGGCGAGCCAGTATGGTTTGCAGGGTTGGGAGACACACTCGATGCGCCACTGATCAAGCGCGTCGAGTCGACGGGATGCCCCACGCTCGTGTGGACCGTCGATGACGGCGGAGCCAACACGATTGGCGCGAAGTCAGTGCAGAGAGCTGGCGTGCGCGATCTAAACCGCGGGGCCGACGAGCGCTGCTCCGGCTGCCACGACAATCTTCCCAAGGTCACCCGCGTTCAGGCGAGCGATCCGATCGAAGGCGTTGGCGCAGTCGGCGCTCTGAATGGCGAAAATAGCCTGAAGCTAACATGGGACGACGTGAAGCGCGTCCGGGACACCACGCGAATGAAGCTGGTCCTCAAAGGCGTGGTAACGCGCGAAGATGCGGCGCTCTGCGTTCAGCACGGGATTGACGCGGTTTACGTTTCCAATCACGGCGGCCACGAAGACGCGAGCGGCCGCGGCACGATCGAGTGCCTGCCGGAAGTCCTCGAAGGTGTTGGCGGAAAAATTCCAGTGATGATTGATAGCGGCTTCCGAGGCGGCGCGGATATTTTCAAGGCGCTGGCGCTGGGGGCTACCGCGGTGGGGATTGGGCGTCCACACATCTGGGGCCTGTCGTCATTCGGACAGGAAGGCGTCGAAACGGTAGTCGAGATTCTGCGACGGGAACTGCAAGTCGCCATGGCGCAGACCGGCGCGGCATCGATCGCCAAGATTCGCCGAGACTCGCTGGTGACGCGTAGCTAGTAGTAGCACAGGCTTCAGCCTGTGTGGTTTTTCGCTGGACGCCGCACAAGTCAAAACCACACAGGCTGAAGCCTGTGCTACGAAAACCAAAAAGCAGGAGCGCAGCATGAAGAAAACCAAAACAAATCTGCCCAGAAGAGCTTTTGTCAAAGCGGCATTCGCAGGAATCGGCGCGACTGCTCTGACAGGAATTGGCGCAGAGAGCGCCCAAGCGGCAAGCGTAGCACGGCATTGGGACAAAGTTGCCGACGTCGTAGTCGTCGGAGCCGGCGCTTCAGGACTTCCGGCGTCGATCGAGGCCGCCGAACACGGCGCTTCGGTGATTGTAATTGACCAAAATCACGATATCGGTGGACATGCCATCGAAAGCGGCGGAAATATCGCCCTCGGCGGCGGAACGAGTTTGCAAAAGAAATACGGCATCGAAGATTCGCCCGCTCGCATGTTCGAGGATCTAGTGAGCTGGCACGATTACAGGTTCAGCGACAGAGAAATTGTCCGCGCCTTCTGCGACTGGAGCGCTCCGACGTTTGAATGGCTGCTGAAACACGGCGTGGTCTTCCCGGATAAATCTCCAGGGCAAGCCGATGGCGGTCCTGAGACGGTGAAGCGAGGTCAGACCGTGATTTGGACTGGCGAGGTGAGCACCTACGCTCCGAATGGTGGCAACGGGACGGCTCTGATGCGGCCGCTCGAAGCGAGCGCCAGAAAATTGGGCGTGCAAATCCTGCTGCAGCACAGCATGACCGGCCTCATCCGGGAAGGAAATTTTTCCGGCAGGGTTTTAGGAATCACGGCCACCTTTCAAGGAAAGACCCTGAATATTCAGGCGAAGAAGGGCGTATTCCTGGGCACCGGCGGCCACACCAGCAACGTAAACTTCCG
>Ga0070735_10000807_pt1 | contig 31834 bp, 34 predicted proteins | sample Coa_R1_FD_66443 | JGI IMG/M metagenome (GOLD analysis project Ga0070735, IMG submission 66443) | Surface soil microbial communities from Centralia Pennsylvania, which are recovering from an underground coalmine fire - Coalmine... | ecosystem: Environmental > Terrestrial > Soil > Unclassified ...
GTAAGCGCCCGGCACTGACGATTCCTCACTTCGACGCCGCATCGTTCCGCAAGGCGATCGATGGTGAGAAATCCCAGATTGTGCGGCGTGAACTGATATTCGATTCCCGGATTTCCGAGGCCAACAATCAGCTTCACGCGCTCTCAATGTCCCTCGGGTACAAGCCGTCGAGCTGCGCTCGACCGGACGGGCGAGGGCGCCCGTCCCCAAGCGAGCACTATTTCTTCTCTTTCTTCTCAGGCTTTTCAGCCTTCTCAGCAGCCGGGGCCTCGGCGCCTTCTTCCTCAGTCTCCTGCTTGCCCTTCTTGATGACTTCCGGTTCGGCCGGTCCCGCCGCTGCTTCGGCTGCCGTCGCTTCCGGCGTCGCCGCAACTTCTTCCTTCACCGAGATGATGTGGGCCACGGGCTGGTTCGGATCGCTCAGGAACTTCACCTTGTCGCTGTGAACCAGGTCCGAGATACGCAGAACCTTGCCGAATACCAAGGAGGAGACGTCCAACTCGATGGAGGTTGGAATGTCGGCCGGCAAGCATTCGACCTCGACCTCGCGGGTCACCTGCTCCAGGATGCCGCCCTGCTGCTTCACACCCTCGGCTTCGCCCTTCAGAACGATGGGGACATTGACCTTCAGCTTCTGGTCCATCGCGATGCGCTTGAGGTCGATGTGAAGCAGCGAGCCCTTGATCGGCTCATACTGCCAATCGACGATCATGGCCTTGGTGCGCTCGCCGTCAAGAGTGAGATCGAAGATGGTGTTGTAGCCGGTTTGCGAATGCAGGATGCGCGAGATCTGCCGGGGATCGAGACTCACCGACAAGGCCTGCTTGCCTGCGCCGTACACGATTCCGGGAACTTTGCCGCCGCGGCGCACGCGACGCGCGTCGTTCTTATTGCCGGCGGTTCGCGCCTGCGCTTCCAACAAGTTACTTTCTGTGACTGTAGCCATAATTTTGATTCCTGTTTACAAAAATAATCTGCTGACGGACGTTTCTTCGTGAATCGACTGGATGGCCCTTCCGATCAAACCAGCGATCGTCAGAACCCGAATCTTAGGTTCCTTCCTGGCGGCTTCGCCAAGAGGGATGGTATTGGTGACCACGACTTCCTTAAGGCAAGACCGCGAGATGTTCTCGACTGCCGGGCCGGAAAGCACGGCATGCGAAGCGCAGGAATAAATCGCGGTCGCGCCGTTTTCCATCAGGGCATTTGCGGTCTTCACCAGGGTTCCCGCGGTATCGATGAGGTCATCGATGACCAAGCAAGTGCGGCCCTTGACATCGCCGATGACGTGCATGACCTCGGCGACATTCACTTCCACGCGGCGTTTATCGACGATGGCCAAGGCCGCGTCCATTTTTTTCGCAAAGAAACGCGCGCGCTCCACACCACCTGCATCCGGCGAAACCACGGTGAGGTTGGGGAGGGCTGCTCGCTTAAAGTAATCAACCAGCACCGGAGACGCGAACAAATGATCAACCGGAATATTGAAAAAGCCCTGTAACTGCGGCGCGTGCAGATCGACGATCAAAGCGCGATCGGCCCCGGCGGTGGTGAGCAGGTCGGCAACCAGTTTGGAAGAGATCGGGACACGAGGCTTGTCTTTGCGATCCTGCCGGGCATAGCCGAAGTACGGGATCACGGCGGTGATGCGGCGCGCCGAGGCCCGCTTCAAGGCGTCCATCATGAGCAGCAGTTCCATCAGGTGCTCATCGACAGGGCGGCAAGTCGGCTGCAGAACAAAGACGTCGGCACCGCGGACGTTCTCCTGCACCTGGACATAAACCTCGCCGTCGCTGAAGCGCGTAACCAGCGCCTGGCCCCGAGTCAGGCCGAGGAAAGCACAAACCTCGTCGGCAAGCGGCTCGTTGGCCGTGCCGCAGAAGATTTTGAACTTATCGTCCACACGAGCGCGCACGGGCTTGCGCTCCGGCTTGTCGTCGGCGCTCATCTGAGCCTTTTTTTCGGTCTTCTCAGTCGCTGTCGCAAGAGTGGCCATTTTTAGCTCTCGGCTGTCAGCTTTCTGCTAACAGCTGACTTTTTTCTGGCTGGGCCGCTAGGATTCGAACCTAGACAAAGTGCTCCAAAGGCACTTGACCTACCATTAGTCGACGGCCCAGAAGTCCTGATTTTCGATTGTTGATTTGCGATTGTCGATTGAAAATCGGGCAACACTATTGTCAATCATCAATCAAAAATCAACAATCAAAAATCTTCTTCCAGTACTGGCGTCGCGTCAGAGTTGTGGTCGCCTGCGCCGGAGTGCCGGACTTTTCAAGCTTCGCAGCGGCTTTCTCCGCGGCCGTCTGGGTCCGGAACAACCCATAAATCGCCGAGCCAGAGCCTGAAAGCGAGGCGTAAAACGCGCCAGTCCGCTCAAGCACACGCTTGACCTCGCGTAATTCGGGATATTGCGGAAAGACGACCTGCTCGAAGTCGTTTTCGATCCCGGTACGGACAAGGTCGAGAAGCGGGGTCTCGGCCCGGCCCCTGCCACGCGCAGGGACACCGGATAAACCCTTCCCAGACTTGCTGTTGCTCTGGGTGTTCAGCCACGCCGACAAGGCGCGACCGGACATCAGTATTCTATCGGACGCGGAAGAGGGCGTCAATTTTGAAGAGACAGTGTGAGGACGGCCGCCCTCGGCGGCCGGGGTCGAGCGAAGCTCGACGGCCTCATCCCAGTCTTTGAATGCCTTGGGAGTGGAGACTGCGATTTCTGGGGTTGCAATCAAGACAGGCGTGGGCGGGAGATCTGGCAGCGGAAAAACTTCTTCCCCGCGGCCAACTCCCAGGACGGTGCCTCCGATGAGGAACAACGGCAAGTCCGATCCGACCTCGGCGGCAATTCGCAGTCTTTCCGCCCCCGGCAACTCTTTTTTCAGAACCCGCTCGAGCGCGAGTAGCGCTGCAACCGCATTGCCGGATGCGCCTCCCAGTCCGCCCTTGACCGGCAGACGCTTTTCGATCTCGATGATGACGCGGCCTTTGGCATTGAGCGCGGCCATAACGCGCTCGACGATGCGGTGGCAGGTGTTCGACTCGTCTTTGGGGACACGAGGATCTTCGCTTCGGATCTCAATGGCGCTTCCGCGTTCGATACTCACGCGAATGATGTCATGCAGCGCGATGGTCTGGTACACGGTGCGCAAGTCATGGAAGCCATCGTCGCGACGCGCTCCGATGTAGAGGCCGAGGTTGATCTTGGCGAAGGATCTGACGGTGACGGACATGGATGGATGATTTTAAACACAGAAGCGAGTCCTAACTACAGAGGGGGGCAAGAAGGTTTTCAACTACTTGCGCATTTCAATCGAAATCACGCCGTTTGTCTTAGTGGCAGCGCTCTCAACGTATTCCACTTTGGCGTGGAGACCCTCAAGGTCGGTGCAAGGTTGAAATTCTGGCTTAGGCATGTAGTTCAGAGCGCTAAATATGATTTTGTAATAGTTCTGTGCTTGAAGAGAGATGGTTTTGCTCTCCGAAACGAGGTCGGCGTCCATTTTTGCTGGATCAGAGCAATGCACGTTCTTTAATAAGCCGATGATCGTACGATGAGGTCCCGTCAGCGGCTTTTCTTCTTCTTCCTTTAAAGGCGAGGGAGCGCCTTCTGAGTGCTCGGATGTCACGGTCGCCTCATGAAATTCGCGGGCGTTGGCTTCGCTTTGTTGTCGGATGGTTTGGGATTGCTGGGCCGCAAACAGTTCGTTCTGGACAACCGTTACCTCCCCGGGAGTCTTGGCTAACTTGAGCGCATTCTGCAGAACGGCTATGGCGTCGGTTTCGCGCTGCATGCTCAACAGGATGAAAGCAGTGTTCACGCGATAACGCACATTGCCGGGTTCGAGTTGGATAGCCTGCAGTGCAAGCATGTGTGCCTGATCGAGATTCTTGTGATGTCTGCCATAAAATATCGCGAGCAAGTCATACGCTGCCGCAAAATTCGGATTAAGTTTGATTGCCTTCTGTAAGCTAGTTTCGATCTGTGTGTCGATTGCATCTCCCGGCTCTCCTCGGTTCAACGCCATGGCTGCGAAATAATAGTTCGCCAGATAGCTCTGCGAATCGAGTTTCACAGCCTGCCCATACCAATCCTGAGCCTGCTCGAGGTGTCCGGCTCGAAATTCCAGATAGCCCATGGTTTCATGCGCCAAGGTGTTATTCGGATCATCATGAAGGATCCGAGAAAGCAATTCGCGGGAGTCTTTTTCACGCTGATCGTAAGCTAGAACGTCCGCCCGGAACGCATCCACCTGACCGGGGGAGATTGATTGCACCCTGAGGGAATTGTCGTCGAACACAAGGGGCTTCATAAACTGGAATGCGCTAAAGCTGAATTGGGAGATGTATTTTTCGAGGTTGGATTGCAGTTGCTTAAGGTCGCCGAAGGCGCGGGTGGCAGCCGTCACGGAATCGACCTGACTTCCCATAATTACTAAATAATCTCGGAGTTTGTCGGTGTGATTTTGGACGTCGTTGACTTCGAGATAGTGAGTAAGCGCCCATGATTCCGCGTAGAAGATCGATCCCTTTTGTTCCTCGTGATAGTACGGAGAATTTTGGTCAACGGCAAAAAGCGTGGAGAGAGGCAGAATCCGGTTTTGGCGCAACCATTGGATGTCGTAATCGCTGGGCCTTCCTAAGACAGCATCTTTTTCGCTGATGTCCGTGTTCTGGTAGAACTCGGCCAGACCTTCGTTCAGCCATAGGGGAATCCACTCGATTTTGCTGAGCAACAGATGAGTGTACTCGTGGTAGACAGTCGCGTAAGGATGTTCTCCAATGGCGTCCATCCGGAGCAGAACGTAATTTTTGTCCGGGGCGCGCAGGAAGAGTCCGGCTAATTCAATCTGCCCTTTCGCGAGGTAAGCTTCGGGCTCGAGCGTACGAAAAGCCTTTCCGTCCTTTACAGCGATCACAACAATCGGCGCCCCCGGGTCGACTCTCATGTTCGGGAAGGCAGTGTGGAACAGGAGGCGCATGCGCTCGAATTGGTCGGCAATATGCCGGCCCTGTTTTTCGTTCCCTTCGCAAATGACGGTGAAGTGCGGGCTATCGATTTGCAGCCAGCTTTCCTGTTTGTCGCGTGCTGGAGCCAGGGAGGCAAGTAGCAAAAAGCAGAGAAGAACAGCTCGTCGAGACATAAGTGGCGAGACATAAATACACCCGAAGATGGGCAGAGTCAAAACAAATGTGCAGGGTTATCCAGCCGGTCAGATCGCGGCGATCCGCGTGAATCCGTGGCGAAAGTCTTAGCTTCTGCGCTTGTAATAGATTGCGAACTCGTATCCCGGATTGGCCGGGAACAGTTCGGCGACCTTCCTGAGGCGTTCTGCCATGGCGGCGGGTGCGAGCAGCGGGTAGTCGCGCTCCCGCAGGTCGTAGTAATCCACGTCAATAAATAAGGAGAGCAGATAGATGGAGATCGCGTCCGAGAAAGCGGCCGAAAAATATTCGTTCTTGTGCTTTTCGGCATCGGGGTCGTGAGAGGTAGCGACCTTCCGCGATTCCCAGGCGTCGAGCGAAGTTTCGCCGCGAACGCCGGTTTCGGCTTGTTTCCAAACGAGTTCCGAGAAAGCCTGCGAAACACCGGCGCGCTCAACCACGGCGTGTCCGACATTGATATAGAACTCGAAGGCGACGGAAAATTTGTCGTCCATGAGCCGCGTAGAAATAAAGACGCACTGCGAGTCGCCAAGATCAAGATTGCGATGGCAAACGGCGTTGTCACTGAGGGTGACGTCGTAGCGATCGGCGATGACGGTTTCGTCCCCTTGATTGACCGTAAGCGGCACAAAGTAGTAGGCCTTGCGGCGAAGCGCAGCAGCAGCGGAATCAGGGACGGCAGCGACCATGCGCTCAAGGTCGGACGTCGAAACTGTCAGGTCGCCCACCAGGGCATAGCAAATGCCGTTGGGAGCTTGGGATACAGGACTTTGACGAACCACCTCCGCCGGGGGGCGCGTGATGGCAGGTGCGGCTTGGGACATGTGGGTATTCTATCGCACGCTGCAGAGAGGGGCGCGGTCGGCCAAGAAAAGCATTAACCGCAGAGAACGCAAAGGATACGCGAAGATCGCGAAGAAGGGCTCAAGAATGGTGGGTGGTTGCGGAGCTAAAATCACTTGTGATGCCAGCGCCTACTCACAAGCCCGAATGGTATCTGGTTCCAGCGAGGATTGTGCTCGTGACATTTCTTGTAACGCTGCTTTCCTTTGCTGTAGGACTGCTGGCCGGCATCCTTATTCTTGTGATCCGAAGCAGAGGCGTTCATCCGAACATGACAATCGCCTACCGGCAGATCGCGTTGCCATCGGCGATCGTGATGGGGAGTCTCGTGCTGATTGTTTCCACTGCCCTGGAAGTTCGGCATTACCGGCAGGCGAAGGCATTGGCCGGGATTGCAAACGCCAGCCGGTAGCTGGCCTATGTGATTAAATTAAGGCATGCGACCTCGCATTGCGATCCCTGTCCCACACTCCGGCGATCCGGAATACGCGCAGCGTTCCGCACCGCAATACGAGCGCGCGGTCGAGTTGGCTGGCGGGGAGCCGGTGCGAATTCCGCTAGACCGGCCGCCGGCGGAGGTCATGAAGATGATCGAGCGATGCGATGCCGTGCTGCTGCCCGGCAGCCGCGCCGACATCGACCCGGCGAAGTACGATGCGCCACGAGATCCGCATACCAACGCCTCTGACCCGGCGCGCGACACCGTCGATGAGTTGCTGCTGCAAGATGCTTACAACATGAAGAAGCCGATTCTCGGGATTTGCTATGGACTGCAGGCGCTCAACGTTTATCGGACGGGAACGCTCGTGCAGCATATCGAGTCGAAGATCAATCATTCGCCCGGAAGGCATGTCGATCAGGCGCATAAGGTGGAGATCGGTAAGGGGTCAAGATTGGCAAGCATACTGCCGTCGGGAGAAATTCCGGTCAATTCCAGTCATCACCAGTCGGCCGACGTTGTCGGTGATGGTCTGCAGATCGCGGCGCGAGCGAGTGACGGAGTGATTGAGGCTGTGGAAGGAACGTCGCCGGACCATTTTGTGCTGGCGGTGCAATGGCATCCCGAGCGAACGGTAGAGAAAGATGAACCATCGCGAGCGATATTCCGAGCGCTGGTAGAAGCCGCGCGCGCGAAACACAAAGAGCTGGCGGGTGAGTTCGAGTCAGTATGATCGCGTAGGGGCGGGTGTCCTCACCTGCCCGACCGAGCGAAGCTCGGTGGCCGCACGGCGGCAAGCAGATTTTCGAGTGGCCTGTTCCAAATCCAACGATAGTCCCGCCAGTCTGCAACCAGCCCTTGACGCACTGGGTTCTCGAGAATGTAAGCGATTTTTTCGGGGATCCTGTCGACGGTTCTTAGTACTCGGTCAAACGACTCTTCCTGCCATACTTGTCCACTTCTTCCCAGCCGTCGATTGATCAAATGTGCCGAGGCACCTTTCATAGCCTTTGTGATTGTCGCGAGGGCAGTCACTTCAGATTTGCTGATGTCAATTCTGGGAACAAAGAGGGTGTGAACATGATCCGGCATTACGACCAGAGCGAGAAGGTCGACTGTCCGCTGATCGGCTTTAATGCAGCATTGGAGGACGATGTCTCGCGCCCAGTCCGGTAAATGTCGACGCTGGAATGTACAAAATGTGAGGAAGTGAACCTTGTTGTGACGCTGGAGATGGGGAAGGTTCCGGCGATAGAAATATTGCAGCACGGAATATTTTACTGCCGAGCTGCGCTCGGCCGCCCAGACGAGACGTCTGGGCCTACGTGGGCTGTGCCAATGTGGGAAAATATAGCCGGGCTGCGCCCTACGTGATTGTTGCTATCTTTTGTTTGATGAGATTCTGGATTCTGTTTACGAATTCCGCCGCCAACATGTCTTCCGTTTTTTCTTTCCCTCGAGTCCGGACGTTTACCTTGCCCGATTCTGCTTCTTTGTCGCCGACGACCAGCAGGAACGGAACTTTCTGCAGCGCGTGCTCGCGGATTTTGGCATTCATCTTTTCGTTGCGCGCGTCGACATGTACGCGCACGCCGATGGCTTTTAGCTGATCGCCGACCTTGTTGGCGTAATCGACGTGGCGCTCTGCGATTGGAATGACCACGACCTGCACCGGCGAGAGCCAGACCGGGAATGCTCCAGCATAGTGCTCGATTAGCACACCAAAGAATCGCTCGACTGATCCGTAGAGTGCGCGGTGGACCATTAACGGCTGCTTACGCGTTCCGTCTTCAGCGACATACTCGAGTTCAAAGCGCTTTGGCAGATTGAAGTCGAATTGGACGGTCGAAAGCTGCCATAAGCGGCCGATCGCGTCGACTAACTTGATGTCGATCTTCGGTCCATAGAATGCAGCTTCACCGGGGATGGTTTTGTATTCAATGTTTCGGCGCTTGAGCACGTTTTCGAGAGAGCGGGTTGCCATCTCCCACTGGTCTTCGCTGCCGACAAAGCTCTGGCGCTGATTGGGATCCCAGGTAGAAAGCTCGGTCTGAAACTGGTCGAAACCAAAATCCTTCAGGACGTCTAGCGCGAATTCAACACATGCCGAGATTTCGTCTTCGATCAGTTCGGGAGTGCAGAAGATGTGTGCATCATCCTGAGTAAAGCCACGGACGCGCAGCAAGCCATGCATCACGCCGGAACGCTCGTAGCGATAAACGGTGCCTAGCTCGCCCAATCTGACCGGCAGATCGCGATAAGACTTCAGCGAATCGCGATAAATAAGGATGTGGCCGGGGCAGTTCATCGGCTTGAGGCGATATTCGGCGTCGTCGAGCTCCATGGCGTCGAACATGTTCTGCACGTAGTAGCCTTCATGGCCGGAAACGTGAAATAGCTGGCGGCGAACCACGTGCGGGGTGTAGACGAGCGAGTAGCCGCGCTTGATGTACTGCTCGCGCATCCAGTCTTCCATCTCTTTGCGGATGATGCCGCCCTTGGGATGCCAGAAGATCAGTCCCGGGCCGGCGAGTTCCTGAATCGAGAACAAGTCGAGTTGCTGGCCGAGCACGCGGTGGTCGCGCTTCTTGGCCTCTTCCTGCTGATGGATGTAGTTGTCGAGATCTTTTTTTGAGAAAAACGAAGTGCCGTAGATCCGCTGCAGTTGCGGATTCTTCTCATCTCCAAGCCAGTAGGCGCCGGCGACATTCAGCAGCTTGAAAGCTTTGATCCTGCCGGTGGAAGGAATATGAGGGCCACGGCAGAAGTCGGTGAACTTGCCGGTGCGATAGATCGAGATCTTTTCATCGGGCTTGGTGAACTGCTCGATGAAGTGGCACTTCATGAAGTCGCCTTCTTTTTGGAAATCTGCCAGTCCTTCCTGGCGTGGCAGAAATTCGCGCGCGTAAGGAATATTCTGCTGCACCAGCTCATGCATCTTCTTCTCGATCTTCTGCAGGTCCTCGGGACTGAACGGCGTGGGCCGATAGAAGTCGTAGAAGAATCCGCTCTCGGTGGCGGGACCATGGCCGAGCTTGGTTTCGGGGAAGAGCTCGAGCACCGCGGCCGCGAGCAAGTGGGCAGACGAGTGCCGGTAAACTTCAAGGGCCTCGGGGTCTTTTTCGGTCAGGATGCGGAGATCGGTATCTTTTTCGAGCGGCCGGGTGAGATCGATGAGATCGCCGTTGGTTCGCGCCACCAATGCGGCGTCGGCGAGGCGCGGGCTGATGGACTTGGCGATGTCGAGCGCGGTCGTGCCCTTCGAAACTTCCTTCTGGCTGCCGTCGGGGAGCTTGATATGAATGCTATCTGCCATAATGCTATCTGCCATACGAGTACCTGTATTTGACTGAATCTAATCAGTATAAAGCAGTCGCGGAGCTGAGGGACTTGAACTCGCTTAGTATAGTAAAGCTGAGTTCAGAACGGGAAGGCCTAAATTGCAACGCAAACCTATCGCAACCGCACCCGTTTCATAGAAATACAGCATCAACCTTATTCCCTGATCAGGCGCCGAATTGCGAAAATCATTTGGGGAGCTGTGAAATACTGCTCTGCACCCCGCAAACCAACCCTACCTATTTTGATTAAAGAATTGGAATGAGCACGGCAAAAATTCCCGGGTACGAAAAGCGGGCTCTGGCTCCGCCAGTCCTGCGGCATAACGACGACCACTGCTCGCATGTGGTCCAGTTTTACGATGACGACAGTTTTCTCATCGAATCCCTGAGTCAGTGTGTTGCCGATGCGCTGATGGCGGGAGATGCTGCGATCATTGTGGCCACACAGTCGCACCGCGACAGACTGGCGAGAAGACTGGAATCCCGCCACGTCAATCTCTCCTCCGCGGTCGAGAAGGGACGATACGTCGAGTTCGATGCCTTTGAAACTTTAGACAAATTGATGTTCAAGGGGCGACCGGATGAAACAATCTTTCAAAACCTGGTTGGAGGGTTGATTACAAGCGCCCGAAAGGCAACGGGTCGCGAGAACAGCCGCGTGCTCGTATTTGGCGAAATGGTTGCACTGCTCACTGAGGCTGGACGAGAGGAAGCCGCGATCGAACTAGAACAGTTATGGAACCGCCTGGCCGAGAGCCACTCTTTCTCGCTTCGCTGTGCCTATCCGATGTCGAGTTTCACGCGAGATGAAGGCGCAAGTATTCTGACGAAGGTTTGCTCGGAGCATTCGGCGGTGATCCCGGCGGAAAGTTACGCACAGTTGCAAGACGAGGACGATCGTCTGCGTGGAATCGTTGAACTGCAACGGAAGCTCCAGGTGGAGAAGCTCGAGAGACAAGAGTTGGAGAAGTCGCTGCGAGCCCGAGAGGCCGAACTGGAACGGATGGTGGAGCGGCGGACGGCGGCGTTACGTCGGTTGTCGGTGCGGGTGCTGGGATTGCAGGATGCAGAGCGCCGGCGCATCGCCCGCGAGTTGCACGATGGATTTGGGCAATATTTGACGGCGCTGAAGATTGATCTGGGGATGTTGCGGTCGCGCCCTGAAAGCGCCGATCTGTGGGCAGAAGCCGATGAATTGCTGGGTCAGTGCATCTCGGAGATCCGAACGCTGTCCTATCTTCTTCATCCGCCGATGATCGAAGAGTCGGGCCTCGCATCGGCAGCAGGGTGGTACGTGCAGGGATTTGGCGAGCGCAGCGGAATCGAGGTTTCATTGGAAATCTCGCCGTCAGAATTGGACCGCCTGCCGGCCAACATCGAACTTGCGCTATTCCGAATTCTCCAGGAAGCGCTGGGCAATGTGCATCGTCATTCGAATGCCGACGCAGCCGATATCCGCATTTTGCGGAACGCCGAAACCGTAATGCTGGAAGTGCGGGACAATGGAAAAGGCATTACCGAAGACACCGTGCGTCGTTTCAATGAGACGGGCACCAGTTCCGGAGTGGGGCTCACGGGAATGTATGAGCGGGCCCGGGAAATCGGCGGCGAACTTCGCCTGGAATCAAACGGCAGCGGGACGGCAGTGGTTGTAGTTGTCCCGATCGTCTGACTATTCAAACTGCTTCTGAAATCCTGCGAGTTGTGCGCGTAATTCAGCAATTTCTCTTCGCAGCTCAGCGACTTCTGCCCGAAGTTCTGTGATCTGGTCCGGTTGCGCTTCTTGGGAGTCGTTGGCCTTGGCGACCGGATGCTCCCAGTCGGGTTGCTCTCCTGCAAACAAATGGACGTAGCGCGATTCTTTTGTGCCGGGTTGGCGAGGAAGAACTTTAACCAACGAGGGATCACGGTCGGCGAGGCGTTGCAGGGTGGATTGCACTTCGTCGAGGTCCTCGAAATGGTGCATGCGTTCGGTGCGGCCGCGCAATTCACCGGGGGTTTGCGGGCCGCGCAAAAGCAGAACGCAGAGGATGGCAATCTCGCGGCGATCGAAGTTATAAACCTCCTGCAAGCGATGCTCGTACTTGGTGACGCGGCTATCGGCGCCGCTGGCCGGGCCGGCAAGGCGCTTTTCCTGCAGAGATGAAAGAGCCTGGCGGACCTCGTCTTCGGTGAGGCTGGTGACGGGATCGCGATTATTCTTCTGATTGCAGGCGTTGACGAGGGCGTTGAGCGAGAGCGGGTAGTAGTCCGGAGTGGTGATGTCTTTCTCGACCAGCGAGCCGAGAACACGAACTTCGACGGCACTGAGCAGAACGTTCACGAGAGTCTCCGAAAATTATTCAACACAGAGGACACAGAGGAGCACAGAGGGAACACAGGAATTGTACAGGTGCAGAATAAAAAAGGCCGCGTGGATTGAACCGGCGCGGCCTTTATGGCAGTGAGTGGCGAGTCATTGGTGAGCGCCATCAGCTTGAGCGACTGGAGCAGCGGTCGGTTGCGCTGAGGCGGTGGAAGTATCGGGAACGCTAGGAGCGGTTGCCGCGACTACCGGCGTCTCGGGCGTATTGATCTTCACCGAACTGAGCAGCAACTGCAGGCGATGAAAAACGGCCGTGCGGTCTATCGGTTTTACGTCGTCATCGGCTGCGTTGTTGAGGTCAGTCTCGAGCCCGAGCGCGAACTCGTAGCAGGCGCCGTTCTGGTAAGTGTGGAAGTACTTGGCGTCGGCCTGCTGCGTGTCGGGCCCTTCAACCGCCTCGAACTCCTGGAACTTCATTCCGGCGACTTTCACCCTGGTGGGCACGATCGCCGGGCGGCCGGAAGCGTCGGACTGCAGCAGAGAGAACTGGCCGCACTCTTCTTCACTGACATTCTTGTTCACGCTGACATTGAATGACGCCGAAGCAAGGTCGGTCCCTTTATATGTGCCTTTGGGCAATTCAACGCTGGCGATGGTGACGCCGCCGGGCCGCACGAAGTTCATGGCGAACTCGACTTGGTCAACCGCTTCCTTCTTGGTCGCGTCCGGGGTCTTCAAGACATAGCGCTTTGGATATTCGAACGACACGCCGGACGCCGCGTCGTTGTAAGCGACGGTTGGGGGCTTCTTCGGGGCTTTCTTCTTCGGCTCAGCACCAACCTGCGGAGTTGCCGGAGTGATTGCGGCGGTCGAATATCCCATCGACGGAGTTGAAGAGCTCTGCGCGATTGGGCTTTGGATGTTTTCGTGCTTGCTTTCCTGTGAGCATCCGCTTTCGAACAGGAACAATCCTGCCAGAGAGGTGCCGATCAATGCCGTGGCGAAGAGTGCGACGATCTGTGTGCCGACGAAGCGCTTACGCTCTTCGCGATTCAAGACGCTTGCGACTTTGTTTTCCTGTTTTCCTGATAATCCGAGTTGTGTGAACTTTTCCATACCATCCTCCTTGTGCTGGGCGTGCCAGCCGGAGGGAGTAAAAGCACGAGAGAAGCCGTCGTGCGGGCCATTGATTTTGCAGGCGTTAGGCTAGTTGGGCCGGGTTCGGCGCGTGGCGGCGGATACGCGGTGTGGCAGGCCAGACACTGGTTACTGTTGGGCGACGACCTGGGGATGCAGAGATTGGAGGGCAGCGCGTAACTCGTCAGGGTTGAATCCGAATGGGCCGGGCTTGCTCTTGTACACGATCCGGCCACCGGTGTTGATCAGGTACATTCGGTCTGGCCAGCCGGTGTAGGCGCGCTCGGTCAAGTTGTCGAAGCCGTCGAGGACTGCCGGGAACTTGATCCCCAGCTTGCGCACGCAGGCTCCGGCGAGGAGGGCACGTTCGACTTCGTCCTTGGGGCTGGCGAAGACAACCTTGTCGCGAACGTTTGACTCCATCTGCCAGACGTCGCTGGGATGGGCTTCGAGGATGTAAACCGCGAGGAACGCGACGCGGTGTTGATACTCGTCGTAAAGCTGGTTGAGCGCGGGAACCTCCCGGCGAAACGGCGGTCAAGTGTAGCTGCCGAAAATCAGGACGACCGGCTGCTTTGAGGTCAAAGCCGAGAGTTGAACAGACTCGCTTTTGTCGAGCTTTACCAGATTGAAGTCGGGCGCGTTGTCGCCGGCGTGCAACGTTCCGCTGCGGGCGTGGACCCACATGGTTTCAAATGGGGCAAGAACAAATGCGGCGGGACCGGGCATGTGCATCATCACGCGGCCGAAGGTTTCGGGCGGCTGATGCATTGACCACCAGACCAGGCCGACGAAGGCGACGTAAACGATAACGAGGGCTGTCAGGATTCGCACAAGAAGTTTGCGCCGGGAAGTCACGAGTTGAGAAGAATCATAGCGTAGTTAAGCGAGCACGAGGATGTTAGGACGGTGATCGGGACGTCAATGCGTGTAATGGGGACCTTTTGCAGTTCCAAGTGGGCGACAACCCGGAAGTCGAAATCAAGCTGCGGAACGCAGTTGATGCACTTTTTCTGAATGTTTGGCGTACTTGTTCCGAAAGCGAGTCGACGCACTGCGGGTGATAGGCTTTCCATGGCCAAACCCGGCAGCATCGAATGAAAGACTGGCAAGTTTGCACTGGCTCGCGCGGCCTTCCTCCAAGTTCTCGAAGCCGATGGGATCACCGAGGCCTATGATGTTCGTGCACACATCCGCAGCGAACAGCATTCGTCCCGGATGCCACAGCAGCGCGACCTGTCCGGCGCAATGCCCAGGGACATGAATCACTTCGAAACCACCTGCGACGGAGAGCGTTTCCCCTGGGGTCAAAGGCTGGTCGATGGCAACCGGGTCCAGTCGCTCCTCAGGATGGAAGAAGATCTTGCACAAAACTGGCCCCAATAGACCAGGTGCCGGCGTCATCGGCCGAAAAGGACCTCCACTTTCGGCAATTGGGATGTCGAGCGGGTGCATGTAGGTTCTGGCACCAGTTTTGCGCACGATAGCGGCGGCGCTGCCGATATGATCCGGATGAGCGTGAGTGAGAACGAGGTGCTTGAGCTGATCTGGTGAACGGCCAAGCCTGCGGATCGCCTCGAATACAGCTGTTTCCTTATGCGGGTAACCCGCGTCAATCAGCGCCAATCCGTCGTCGCCCTCGACCAAAAAGGCGTTTGCAAACCCCATCGGGACGATGTGCACGCCTTTGATTACCTGCTTCACACTGCTAAATCCTCGGTTCAGGAGTTGATGCACGAGCGCTCACCAGGGTTGGAAAATAAACAATTCAGGCTCGAGCCGCAATGAGATCTTAGTTGGGCGGTCTTTTCGCGCGGCCTTGGAATAACGAGCGGTCAAGATAGTTAAAAAGATTGATGCTCGACTCTTTGCACATAGTATTCCCTGGATCGGTGGCCTCGGGTTATACCGACCTCGTATTGCTTCTCGAAACCGCTATGGGATTGGCATTGCTGGGCGGGGCGGTTCTGGCGCAGCAGGGTCGTTTTCAAGCGCACGCATGGTGTCAATCCATCGTCGTGCTTCTGAACACCGCCATCGTAGTGGTTTGGATGGCACCATCATTTGAGCTTCACGTAGTTCCGAAGATACCGACCAAGCTGGGCAAACCTTTTTACGGCTTGGCTGCAGCTCATGCCGCTTTAGGAAGCGTTGCTGAAGTGCTCGCGTTGTATATCTTGTTGGCTGCCGGGACCAGCGTTCTGCCCCGACGACTTAGATTGACCAAATACAAAGCTTGGATGCGAACCGCCTTGGTGCTCTGGTGGGTCGTAATCCTGTTGGGATGGATGACCTACTTCCGCTGGTACGTGCCGCAGTCAGGTAGAAAACCAGTCCCGTTTCAGCGTTCGCTTTTCGATGGCTGCCGATTTTCACGGGCACCAACGCCAACCGACTCACGATGCTGGACGCCAAGCTGACCTGATCAGGCGAACGGCTACATATAGCCCGGCAATCTGCAAAACGACGAGCAGTGCTACGTTGAACCTGAACAGAATCGCCACGCTGCCTGCGCCGGCATCGAAGACATTGTTGGGACCGGGGATAAAAAAGTGTTCAAGGCTTCCGATCACGAGCCCGATTGCGAACACAATCACCAGCATGATCGATCCGAACAGCTTACGATGAGCCCAAAGCAAGCCAACCCCGATCAGCGTGAGCATGACCGTCAAAGCGCCAATGCGCGCTGCCTCCGCGAACGACAGTGCGGGATTGAGCTCACTCGCGAGGCGGAGATGCCAGAGAGTAAGGCCAAGATTGCACAAGGCGACGATCGCAGTAAACGCTACCAGATTTCGCATTTCTCTAAGGACTTAGTTTACCGGATCGAAAGGCCCCGGCGTTCGCAAAGAACCGTGCAACGTCGAGCCACCCGCAGCCGATGAGCGGGATAGGGATGGTCAAGAGCCTTCGCCAACCGCCGCCCACCGGCTCAACTTCCCCGCAAAGATGTTGTATTCTGTGCGCCTTGTATCGTCACTTCACATTCAAGGAGAACTTCGACACATGCGGTATTGGGCCCTGGTACTTGGAATTGCATTACCGCTCAGCCTGACACTCGCCTTCGCGCAAGAGCAGGACGCGGAAGGCTGCAAAGACTCACCTCTCATCCAGCGCATGCCGGGCAGCGCGATTCATTCCTGCGAACACAAGGAATTCGACTCGGTGGAGATGCCCGTCGGAAGAAATGCGGACGGCGATCCGGTGACGAAAAACATTGAAGGCGAGAAGTGGTATTGGGACATGGGCAATCGCGAGGGGCTGAGCGATGTCCAGGTCTATCGCAATTTCCTGAATGCGTTGCAGAAGGCCAACTGGACGATCGATTTTCAGAACCCCAACGGCCAGATCACGGCCCATAAGGGGGCCGACTACATATTCATGGACAACATGAATGGCGGTTTCTATTACCAGACCATCGTCCATCTGAAGGAAATGCAGCAGGAAGTCGTAGCCGATGCTGCCTCGATGGACAACGCCATCAAGCAGGAAGGCCACGTTGCGGTGTACGGGATTCACTTCAACACCGGCAAGGCTGACATTCTTCCCGACTCGGAAAGCACGCTGAACGAGATCGTCAAACTCATGCAGCAGGAAGGCAGTCTTCGCCTGCGCATCGAAGGCCACACCGACAATCAAGGCAACGCCACCGCCAATCAGGCATTGTCTGAGAAGCGGGCTCAAGCTGTTGTCGCCTGGCTCACAGGGCACGGAGTTTCGGCCGCCCGTCTTACAGCTAAAGGATTTGGCCAAACGAAGCCAGTCGCGGACAACTCCACCGAGGATGGCCGGGCAAAGAACCGGAGGGTGGAGTTGGCGAAGATGTAGCGGTAATCGTTGGCGGATTCAACCAGCGGACAGCCCCCACTCTCGTCGAGGACCCGCCCGTCCCGCATTTGGGTGGCTATAATGATCGCCGATGAGTCTCAGGTCTGGCACAAAGCTCGGTCCTTACGAGATCGAATCGCTGCTGGGTGCCGGCGGGATGGGCGAGGTGTATCGTGCCCTCGACAGCCGGTTGAAGCGAGAAGTGGCGATCAAGATTCTTCCCGCGCACCTTACTTCTGATGCTGATTTGCGTGCTCGTTTCACTCAGGAAGCGCAGGCTGTTTGCGCGCTACGACATCCGAATATTTGCGTGGTGCACGATATTGGCTCCCAGGATGGCGTGGACTTCATGGTCATGGAACTGGTCACCGGCCGAACACTCGACAAGGAGATCCAGGCTGGTGGACTTCCATCGAACGTCGCGGTGAAGTACGCCATTCAGATTGCAGATGCCCTCGCGCACGCCCACGCGGCGGGAATCGTTCACCGCGACTTGAAGCCCTCAAACATCATTGTCGAGGAATCCGGACTGGTAAAGGTGCTCGACTTCGGCCTCGCCAAGCTGGCTGACCCGACCTCGGAGGAAAGCGAAGCAGCCACGATTGCGACGGTGCCCGGGATGATGGTCGGGACGGCGGCGTATATGTCGCCGGAGCAGGCGGAGGGCAAAGCCACCGATGCTCGCAGCGATGTGTTCTCATTTGGTTCGGTCTTCTACGAGATGCTGACCGGAAAGCGGGCATTCGAAGGGCAATCCAGTGCCGCACTTTTAGCAGCGGTCATGCGCGATGAGCCGCAACCGGTAAGTGCTATTCGCCGCGACATTCCATCGGAAGTTCGGAATATCGTTGTCCGCTGTCTGAAGAAAAATCCGAGCGAGCGTTATGCGTCCGGGGCCGAATTGGCGGCGGCGTTGAAGTCGGTGCGCGAGGTGTTGTTCCCGGAGTCGGGCAGCGCGTTGACACCCGCACGTATTGCCCACGAGGTCAGGCGAACACGCGTTCTGGTCCCGCTGCTGATTTTAGTTCTGGCCATTACCGGCGGCGCGTTCTGGCTGGTGAAGCGCTCACATGAGGCGCGGTGGGCGCGCGAAGTGGCGCTGCCTCAGATCGCATCGCTCGCTGAGACGAGTTCGTCATTGAATCAAGGCAAACTGCCGGAGGCGTATTCCCTGGCCGTGCAGGTCGAGAAAGTGATCCCGAATGATCCCGCTCTCGCCAGGCTGTGGCCTGTAATTTCTTATCGACTGGTAGCGGAAAGCACGCCTTCGGGGGCAGATCTGTCCTACAGAAACTACGTCGATCCCAATGGGCCATGGAACTTCGTCGGCACGACACCGATCCGGAGTGTACGCGTACCGCGTGGAACTCTGATTTGGAAGTTTGAGAAGCCTGGCTTTACCACCGTGTACCGTACGACGCTGGGCTTGATTCCTCGCTATTCCGTGCCTCCGGGCGAAACCGCGGAGGGCAGAGTAACCCTTGACTCAGTGGATCAGACCGCGCAGGGGATGGTGCGGGTTGAGCCGGCGAAGTATTTCAAGACGCTTTCCATCCCCGGCTATGAAGGCATGCCTGAGCTGGCGCTGGAAGATTATTGGATCGACAAGTACGAAGTTACAAACCGGCAGTTCAAGGCATTCGTCGATCAAGGTGGCTACCAGAAGCGCGACTACTGGAAAGTGCCGTTCGTGCGCGACGGAAAGCAACTGTCGTTCGATGAGGCAATGGCGCTGTTTCGTGATGCTGCCGGACGTCCCGGACCGAAAGATTGGGTGCAGGGCGAATATGCAAAAGGTCAGGACGATTTGCCAGTGACGGGAATCAGCTGGTATGAGGCGGCCGCTTTCGCCGAATTCAGCGGCAAGAGTTTGCCGACCATTTATCACTGGAACCGCGCTGCTGGACCGTTCTCGTCGGCGTACATCGTCCCCGCGAGCAATTTTGGAAGCAGCGGTGTCTTGCCAGTTGGAAGCAAGCCAGACATGAGCCCGTGGGGAAACTATGACATGGCCGGCAATGTGAAGGAGTGGGTATGGAATGAGGCCGATACAGGCAGACGCTATGTATTAGGCGGGGCCTGGGATGAGCCCAACTACATGTTTGTCGATCCCGATGCGCAGTCACCGTTCCTGCGCGGGGCGAACATCGGCTTTCGCTGCGTGAAGTACATTGAGCCGGATGCGGTTCCTGCTGGTGCCTTGGCTGCAATGCCTTCTCCGCGGCGCGATCTGAGCAAGGCAAAGCCGGTATCCGACCAACTCTTCCGGGCCTACCGCAGCGTTTACTCCTACGACAAGATTCCACTCGAAGCGAAGGTGGAGAAATTGCCCGACGAAGACGAATGGTCTCTGGAGAAGATTACGTACCGTGCTGCGTATGGAAACGAGCAAGCCATTTCTTACCTGATGATTCCGAAGAAAGGGAAGCCGCCGTTCCAAACGGTGGTCTTTTTCCCCGGGTCGAATGCGCTTCTACTTCGGAAATTTGCCGTTTACCCCACTGCCGCGCTCGATGGCCTGCTTCGCAGCGGGCGTGCTGTCATTTACCCGGTTTACAAGGGCACCTACGAACGCGGCGATGGCATGGAGTCTGACGTAGCGAGTGCCAGTAACACTTGGAGAGACCACGTCGTCATGTGGGTGAAAGATGCGTCGCGGGCGATCGACTACATCCAAACGCGCCCCGAGCTCGATCACGACAAGATCGCCTACTACGGCTACAGTTGGGGTGCCGAGTTGGGAGCGATCGTTCCGGCTGTCGAACCGCGCATCAAGGCAGTGATCCTGGCGCTCGGCGGTTTAGACTTTCAGCGTTCACTGCCCGAGGTCGACACAATTAACTTCATCTCGCGGGTGAAACAACCTGTATTAATGTTGAACGGCCGTTATGATTTCTTTTTTCCGGTGGATTCGACGCAGGAGCCTTTCTACCAGATGCTGGGATCGAAGAAAGATCAGAAGAAACACTTGATTTACGAGACCAGCCATAACATCCCGCGAAACGAACTGATCAAAGAGTCCACGATCTGGCTCGATGAATATTTGGGGACGGTTAACCCACAATGATCAGACAGTCCATCTCGCACTATCGAATTCTCGAAAAGCTTGGCGGTGGCAGGATGGGAGAGACAGATCACGCCTTTGAACGGCTGAACACTGCTTATCAGGAACGGTGCTTCTGGTTGGACGCTCTGCCCGGCGATTTCACGTTCGAGCCTTTGCATTCTGATCCGCGATTCGCCGAGCTGCTGCGTAAAATCGGCCTGCCACAATAGTGCGATCACAATCAACTTATCGTGGGCGGCTGGCGCCGTCGCCAACCGGATCGCTGCATCTCGGCCATGCGCGCACGTTCTGGATTGCAGCGGATCGAGCTGCCGAGAACAAGGGCACACTGATTTTGCGCAACGAAGATCTCGATCCCCAGCGATCAAAGGCGGAGTTCGTCGAAGCCATGATCGAAGATCTGAAGTGGCTGGGGATCGAATGGCAGGAAGGTCCGGATTGCGGCGGGCCGTACGCGCCTTACTCGCAGAGCGAAAGGCGACAGCACTATTTGGTGGCGTGGCGAGAGTTGCGGGATGCGGGAGCGATCTATCCGTGCACGTGTTCGCGGAAGGAGTTGGCGCAGGCGGCAAGCGCGCCTAATGACGCCGACGACGAGCCGGTCTACCCGGGGAAATGCCGCTCGCGAACCGATGGCGCAAGCTTCAAAGAACCGGCGGGGGTGAACTGGCGGTTTCGGGTGAAAGATGGCGAGGACGTCACGTTTGATGACCTTCATGCAGGATGCCAGAGCTTTACCGCAGGCCGGGACTTTGGCGACTTCGTTGTGTGGCGGCGAGACGATGTTCCCGCGTACCAACTGGCGGTGGTCGTGGATGATGCCGCGATGAAAATTACAGAGGTCGTTCGTGGAGCAGATCTGCTGAAATCAACGGCTCGGCAGCTTCTGCTGTATCGAGCTTTGGGCTGCTCAGTCCCAGATTTCTATCACTGCGATTTGTTCCTGGATGACGCGGGCATGCGGCTGGCGAAGCGGCACGACGCGCTGAGCATTCGGCGGCTGCGAGAAGAAGGATGCACAGCCCGCGAAGTTTTGCACAGGGCCGGCTTGGCATAAATTCTCTGTATTGTCCCGATTAGGTTTTTTGATTGGCAGGGCGAGACCCTCCACGGTACCCTTACCGGTACCTCAGCGGTCCCCCAAACTCATCGTTTGCCGAAAGAGTTACCGAATACATAAGGAGATCCATGTCGACTGAACTGCGCGATTTTCTGGCAATTCCCTATGACGAGTTGGAAGAGTTGAACCTGAACGCGAAGGAGCAACGCAAGAGCCGTGTGGCGACCAGCAAGGTCCAGGATGAGCGGCTGGAATATCTGGCCGACGAGAAACGCATTAAGGCCGTGACGGTGCTTTTCAGCGATCTCGAAGGCCGTCTTCACATGCTCGACTACGACAAGAAGTTTCTCCTCAACAGCTGGGACAACCTGACCTTTGACGGTTCTTCGATTCGCGGCTTCACGGCCCAGCGGGAAAGCGACTTGCGGCTGGGTATCGACTGGGCGGCGTTCTATTGGGGGCCAGCCGACATCTTTGGGCCCGGCAAAGTGCTGGTGTTCGGCAACGTCATCGATAAGAACGGCGAGCCTTACGCGGCGGATATCCGGGGCGTGCTAAAGGGATACGCCGACAGCCTGAACAAAAGCAAAGGCTACACGCTGAATGCGGCCAACGAGATTGAGGGCTTCCTGTTCATGGGAACCGACGCCGAGCGCCGCTATAACGAAACCAACAAGTTCGACTACGTGAATACTGGCGGCTACTACCATTCGCTGCCCGGCGACACGCTGCGCACCTTCATCGACACGACCGCGGAAGTGCAGCGCGCGATGGGTTTCCAGAATGAGAAGGACCATCCGGAAGTTGCGCCTTCACAGTTCGAAATCAACTACGGATATGGCGAAGTCGTGGCCGCGGCCGACCAGATCCAGCTTTACAAACTGATTTGCCGCCAGGTTGCGACCAAGATGGGCTGCACGGCGTCGTTTCTGCCGAAGCCTGTGGTGGGCGTGAACGGTAACGGCATGCACACGAACGTTTCGATCAGCAAAAGCGGCAAGAATCTGTTCTGGGATCCGAAGGGTGAAGAAAAGCTCAGCAAGCTGGGTTACGAGTTCATCGACCGCATTCTCACCCACGGGAACGATATCTGCCTGTTGCTGAACTCGAGCGTGAACGCCTATCGGCGGCTCGATCCGCACTTCGAAGCGCCGAACCAGATCAAAGCGTCGCCGGTGGATCGCGGCTCGATGATCCGTATTCCTATTGGCAACGAGCGCAGCATGCGCGTTGAGGTTCGCTCGGTTGCACCCGATGCGAATCCGTACATGGTGATGTACTCGATCTTCAAGACCGGGCTCGATGGCGAGACGGCGAAGATCAAGAATCTGCGACAGGCGCAGCGCTATCTGCCGGACAACATCTACACGGCGCTGGAGAATTTTCGAAAAGCGAACTGGACCACGAAGCTGTTAGGCGAGGATGTGAAAGAACGCTACGCCGAGCTGAAGCAGGCTTCGGCGGACCGCTGTCCGCGGCTTCTCGGGACGTTTGTGAAGCCTCCCGAGGTGCAATACCATCACGACGTTTACAACCAGTTTTTATGGAATTTGTTTTAGAATGAGAGGTTGGCGGGCGGAATGCCCGCGAGACAGCCGGCGAGAAGCCGGCGCAGCAAAATCAGGCCCGTGCTTTCGAGCGCGGGCCATTTTCTTTTGGAGGAAAAATGGCGGACTTCGAAGCAAAGCGGGTCACACATGAGTATGTTCAAACCAACGCGGCAGGACCAGAACACGTCTTTCCTCTGCTGTGTCCGGTGCGGGAGGCGGAATGGGTGCCTGGGTGGGAGTACCGGATGATCTACTCGCAATCCGGGGTCGCGGAAATGAATTGTGTGTTCACAACGCCAAACCCGGACGGATCAGAAAGCTTTTGGGTAGTGACGGAATATGATCCAGCGAGCTTCCGCATCGGGTTTTGCTGGATTCATCCGGGGATGGTGGCCACACAAATCAGCATCTTCCTCGAGCCAGATGGCAGCCAGACGAAAACCAAGATCCGTTACGTTTATACCGGCTTATCCGCGGCGGGAAATACGGAAGTGGCTGGTTTTGACCGCGATTGGTTTGTGGAAAAGATGAAGAACTGGGAGGTGGCCATCAATCATTATTTGCGAACGAAAAGGCGCATTGAAACGGGCGAATAGGAGTAAAATCTCGGGAGCTTAGCAGCGGTTCGCGATGTCTCGGGTTTGCGCTTTTATAACTGGTACCACCTGGCACCCTGTGCAAACCGAACAGAGTTTTATACATCCCATTTCTTCCATTGAAGTTTTCTTATGGCGACAAATCCACAGAGACGGCCGACTGAGGACGGGGAACTGTCCTCGCTAAAACCCGCAGAGGAACCGGTTGTAACGCGCTTACCGGCGGAAGGCAGGTTCCCGTGGTTCGGCCTGATCTTGATGATCGCGGCGCTGATCGTGGTAGTGATAATCAGTCTCTACCCCAGCGCTCCGGTGCAGCAGCCGACGCGCCCGCCGACTCAGATGGCGCTGACCCCGGTCCTGGGCCAGGTACAACTTACGGGAATGAGCATGACAGTAGCCCCAGTCGGGAGCGCGATGTTCGTCGATACGATGGTGCACAACAACGGTCCGACCAACATCACGGGATTGCAGGTGCAGGCGGCATTTCAGGGATCCAATAGCCAGACCATCGGAACACAGCTCCGATTCGTGGCTGGAGTGGTTTCCGGCTCCAATCTGGACAATGTGCGGAACCTGGTCGAGGCACCGATCAAGCCGAACCAAGTGCGCCGGGTGCGGATTTTCTTCGATAATCTCCCGCCAGCATGGAACAAAAAGCCGCCGCAGATGACGATTGTGTCGGTCACGGGCGCCGCGCAGTGATCAGGTTTTGGCGCGCGCAAGACCGGCGATCGATGCCTTCGTGGCTTTGAGGTAATCTGCCGGGGCGAGTAGAATCTGCATTCCGCGCACGCCGGCTGAGATGGAAATCCGATCAAAGCGCGAAATGCTGTCGTCGGCAAAAACTGGGTACGGTTTCTTCATAGCCAGGGCAGTGACTCCGCCGCGAATGTATCCGGTAAGAGCCTGTAAATCTTTTACCGGAACGAGTTGTAACTTGCGATCACCAGATGCGACGGCCAGTGCCTTGAGATCGAGTTCAGCATCGCCGGGTACCACCGCCATGCAGATGCCATTGCGATCGCCGGATGCGACCAGGGTTTTGAATACCTGTTCGGGAGGCAGTCCGATTTTTGTGGCCACGGTCTCAGCGGCGAGGTCATCGGGATCGACTTCGTATTGGCGCAGCTCGTAGGCGATTCCCAACTGATCGAGCAAGCGGACTGCATTGGTTTTGTGGGACATGAGAATTGTGCCTATTTTACGGAAAGTTGCGATAATGCTGTGGTTCTTGGAGGCATAAAGCGATGCGAATGCTGCTGCACTGGGTGATCACGGCGTTGGCCGTATGGATCACATCTCGCGTGGTTCCCGGCATTTACCTGAGCGGACCGGCGGCGGCGTTGATTGCGGCTGTCGTCATCGGATTCGTGAATGCCACCCTTGGCCTGTTGCTGAAAATTCTTACCTTCCCGCTGACGATCCTGACCTTCGGGATTTTCTGGTTCGTCATCAATGCGATCATGCTCGAGCTGGCGTCGATGTTTGTCCCCGGATTCCATGTGATGGGTTTTATGGCCGCGTTCTGGGGGGCGATCGTGCTCAGCATCGTGAATATGCTGCTGAAGTGGCTGGTGTTGCCACCGAAGGAGAGAGCATAAGGTATTTGGGAGTTGCGCTCGTCGGGCGCGACCCTCAAGTTTGGTGCCTGCCCCCGGACGTTCGTCCGGAGCTGGGCGGAGATGGCTCTAACGACCGGGTATCCCCGAAAATCGGGTTGCGCCAAAATCGCGACCAATGCAATCTCAGCCTTAAACGAAGAGGTTGCTGTTGCCGCTAAGCTTTGCTGGGCTTCTTTGGTTTGAACATGCTCCACTGCTCGTCGGTAATCTGACGGCCGAAGGTACTGAACTCGCCGGCACCTTGGAGCCATTCGCCGCCATCCATTGTGACTACCTCGCCATTGATATAGCTTGCTCCGTCGCTGACCAGGAACGCCGCCAGGTTCGCCAGTTCCCCCGTGGTGCCGAAGCGTTGCATGGGATTGCGTTCGAAAGCGAATTTCTCGAGTTCGCGAGAGGGCAGCAAGCGCGAGAATGCGCCCTCGGTTGGGATCGGCCCGGGAGCAATGGCGTTCATGCGAATCCCGCGGTTTCCCCATTCGACGGCGAGGCTGCGCGTCAGCGAAACCACTCCGGCTTTGGCCATCGCGGAAGGGACCACGTAAGCGGATCCGGTGTGCCAGTAGGTGGCGGCGATGTTCAGAAAAATTCCAGGATGGTTTTCATGCAGCCAGCGCTTGCCACAGGCCATGGTGACGTTGATTGTTCCCATGAGCACGATACCGATCACGGCCTCGAAGGCGCCGGGCGACAGTTCCTCGGTGCGAGACATGAAATTTCCGGCAGCGTTGTTGACCACGATATCGAGAGCGCCGTCCTTCCAAATTGTCGCGACCATTTCCTCGACTCGCGGCTGCTCGCGAATATCACAGGGTGTGGAGTGAATCCTGCCGGGGGCGACCTGCCCAAGCTCCGCAACTGTATCGGTAAGTACCTCCTTGCGGCGGCCGCAGATGTAGACCGTGGCGCCGAGTTCGAGGAAGCGCTGGGCCATGGCCTTCCCCAGGCCGGTGCCACCGCCGGTGATTAGAATGCGTTGGTCGCGCAAAAGATCGGGTGCAAACATTCGAATGGCCCCTGATATTCCGGCAGCGATTGTAAACTAACGAGCCACCGGCCTTAAGTGATTCGCCCTAGTTACGAAGGCTCCGAATGCGCTGCCGGATGCCAGTTTCCGGTTGACGCCATGCGAGAGGAAAGGCAAACTCAAAAGAACGAGATTATCCCCCGTCTCAGAACGGTTTCTTCGCGTCGGAGCAAATATGCATCTGGCTGGCGTGTCACTTGTAATTCAGGTTTCTTTGGCTGTGGGCTTGGCAGGGCTGTTCTGGCCGGAGAAACTAGCGCCCGTTTTTGACGTCCTGATGTTTCCGTGGCCTTCGAGCTATCGAACAGTGCGGGCGAACAGCGTTGGGGCGATCATCCTATCGGTATTGCTGTTTCTCACTCTGCTGAGCCGGTGAGAGCCTGGCTTACGCGTGGCACACGTCCGACAGCAGCCATTGCCGCGGCACTGCCTGGAAAAGAAGATCGGAGCTTGGCGAGGTAAACTCGGCCGCGCACTCCGGGCATACGAAGTCCCAACGATCGCTGGCCAGGCGAACAACTTCTGAAATGCTGTCTGACGGCTCGTAGGAAATAGCGAGCGCGCCGCAATTGGGCATGGGGCAAGTCGCACCGGCTGCCTTGAGGTCAACTTCCTCCTTCCAATCGCGTAACATAAGCTCAACTTCTTGTCTTAGGACGGCGTTCATAATTCCTCGCAGATTTTTCGATCTTGTTTTCCTTTTCGGTTTCATCGAATCAGCATGCGACCAGTTGTTCCAGCATGGCCCGGTTGCGGATCACCAGCGTAGAGCCGGTCAACTCCAGCACACGGCGTTTCTTGAAATCACTGAGGGTGCGCGTAACGGTCTCGCGAGTGGTGCCGATCAGTTGGGCCATTTCTTCGTGGGTCAATGAAATCTTCATGCGAATGACCCCATTGCTGATTGTTCCATCCACGGACCACTGCAAGAGCAAGCGCGCGAGCTTTTCCGAAACCGAGTGGGAGAGGCCGATCGAGCGGATCACGTCATAGGCGGATTGGCAGTCGCGGGCCAGATGTTCGGCGGCACGCAAGCAGGCATCGCCATGCTCGTTGAGAAAAGCGAGGAAGTCGTCACGGCGGATGAAGGCCAACTGCGACGGCTGCAAAGTTTCCACTGTGACTTCGTGGGGCTTGCCGCTTACCACGGAATGCAAGCCAAGAATGGTGCCCGGCTCAGCAATCTTGAGAATCAGGCTCTTGCCGTCGGCATTGGTGGTCATCAATTTGGCGCGGCCCTGGCAAAGAATATAGACGCCGCGCGCCTCCTGCCCTTCCATGAATACCACGGAACCTTCGGGGAAGGCACTGGTGTGCTTGATTTGATTCATTGCCTGGACTGTCTCCTGCGAGAGCGAGCAGAAAAAGTTTTCGTGACGAAGTTTGCATGCTATGCAGTTGTCAACGATGGGCAGGCCGTATGGCAGATGTGCCGCCGCTCGTCTCTCCGGCGCCTGAAAGATCACCGGTAGTGTCCTGCTCACCGTATTCACTGTTGCTGTTGCCATCGTGATAGCCTCCGCGAAGAAGTTATTCCCGACCTCACCCTGGTATGGTTCGAATGTACGTTCAGTCACGAATCGTGACCACTAGGGCAATCCCTAGTTTTTTGTTCGATGAGTAACGAATGTGAACAACAGGTTTATGCGCAGATTTGCCGCCGAAATTCCGATGGGGACCTTTGTCGAGGGAAAAGGAAGGAAACAGCAGGAGCCGGACGGTCAGTTCTCCAGTCCAGCTCCCAGTTCAGGAGGAAAATACGGCGTTCCGTTTAGAACGCTGATAATGGCAACCGGCAGTTGCTCGTTGGTGTAGACCTTCAGCACGTAGCCGTCAGCACCGAGGGCGCGTGCCTTCTTGACGTAAGCCGCCGAGGATTGCACACTGAGAAACACAACCCTCGGCGACAGCCCCAAAGCGCGTATCCTGGCGACCGCTTCAAAGCCGGTCATGACAGGCATACTGATATCGGTAATGATCAAGTCGGGATGCAGCAGGTTCGCTGCCTCGACGAGTTTTCTTCCGTTCTCGACTGCACCTACAATTTCGTAATCTTGCGAGAGGAGGGCCCGGATTTCGTCGAGCATTTCCACATGATCATCTGCCAACAGAATCCGCTTACGATTCCCAGAATCTCCTGGGGCAAAACTCGAAGAATGCTGTTGTGAGTGCATCGCCTTCACTGGTTGGAGAGTAAACGGCAGGACCCGAGCCGCAAACTAGGGAATACCCTAGTTTTTTCTAGCTGGTGATAAGGCCCTTCTGGACAGCGACTTTGGCGAGTTCAGCGACGGTTTTCACGCCCATTTTTGCCATGATGCGGGCGCGGTGAAATTCGACGGTCTTGACGGAGACATGAATGATGTCCGCGATTTCCTTGTTGGCACGGCCTTCGACAATGAGCTGTAAAATTTCGCGTTGACGATCGGTCAGGTCCTCGGATTCCTCGCTCAATTCGCCGGAGCTATTCCAGAGACGTGCGATGACGTCTTCCCCGAAAGCCGGGGTGATATAGATCTTGCCCTGGAGAGCGTCATTGATGGCCACGCGCAACTCCTCCGTGGCTCCGGACTTCAGGACGTAACCGGAGGCGCCCAGCTTGAGCGCATTCTTGAGATAGGCGGGGTCGAGGTGCTGGCTGAGGAAGATGAGCTTAGTCGCAGGCCGGTCTCTCTTGATTTGCTTTGCCGCCTCAAACCCGTTGAGCAGCGGCATAGAAATATCGAGAACAACGACGTCGGGTTTTAGTTTTTCCGCGGCCTGCACCAGAGCACGGCCATCTTTTGCGAGGCCAACCACTTCATATTGCGGCTGCAAAGCCGCACGCAACCCATCGAGGATGAGCGCGTGATCGTCGCCCAGAACAACTTTAGCTTTCATGATCAGCGGTTCGAATAGAAGTGTATTATGCAGCAGAAATCCTGCCAATTAGTTAGGAGGGCCCAGTGCAGGCTGTAAACTCTGCTGAGGTTTTAAACCGGACAGGCACGGACAGCCTGGAGAAGCAGTCGCTGACTTGGTCCGCAGCCGGCCTGGGTATGTTGCTGGTCATCTGCGTGATCGGCGGGTTGACCTTGCGACAGGTGAAAGAATCAGACTACTGGGTAGATCACACCAAAGAAGTCATTCTCAGTAACGAACAGCTTTTAACCGACGTGAAGGACGCCGAGTCGGCCGAGCGCGGTTACATCATTACCGATGACGAAGCCTACCTGGAGCCCTATCACCTGGCTGCGAAGGGCATCCTTCGCAACTCCGCGCAGTTACAGCAACTCGTAGCCGACAACCCGGCGCAGCAGGAAAGAGTCAAGAACCTGGGGAACCTGATCGAACAGAGACTGGGCGTCCTGAATGATGCATTGCGGCAGCGAAAGACCTCCGGGTTTGATGCTGCCAGATCAGCGGTAATCGCCGGAAAAGGGCGCGAAGTCATGCAGCAAATCCGCCAGGCCAGCCGCGAGATCGAGCAGGAAGAAAACCGGTTGCTTCAGCAGCGACTGCAACTGCGCCAAGAACGCTTGCGCAGCAGCTTTGCCGCGACCCTGGTGGCGGCTGTCATCGCTCTGATTGCGTTCATTCTGGCGCCGATCGATGTCCGCCGGGCGGTGCGCCAGCGAAATGCGGCACTACAAAGAAGGCAAGAAAGCGAATCCGCAACGCGGGCACTTTTCGAGACCGCAGCGCAAGGCATCCTGTTGGTGGATGGCAGCGGAAAAATTGTCAGCGCGAATCCTGCCACCTTGAGGATGCTGGGCTACACGGAGCGTGAGCTGATCGGTCAGACGATTGAATTGCTGGTGCCGGACAACTTTCGCGACGGGCACGTCGCGCACCGCAATCAATTCATGGAGAGCCCGCAGCGTCGTCCCATGGGACTCGGGCTGGACCTGCAGGCGCGGCGCAAAGATGGCAGCACGTTCTATGCAGAGATCAGCCTGAGCTATATACCCTCGGCGAAGGAGACGCTGGCTGTAGCGTTTGTAAGCGATATTTCCAAACGTAAAGCCGATGAGGAGGCGATCCGGAAACAAAGGGAAGATTTGCGCAGCCTGGCGGGAAGGTTGATGACTGCCCAGGACGAGGAGCGGCGACGCATTGCGCGAGACCTGCACGATGACCTCAGCCAGAAGCTGGCGTATCTGGCAATGGACATCGGAAAATTGGTGGGCCGAACTTCATCGGAAGAGCTCGGGCAAGAGCTTCGCCCGCTGCAACGGCGGGCCGTAGATGCGTCGGAGACGGTGCGTCACATTTCGCACCAGCTGCATCCCTCGATCCTCGACGACATTGGACTGGAAGCGGCACTGGAACAGTATTGCGAGGAATTCCAGGAGCGGTCGGGCATCACTACGCACTTTGACGCGCGAGAGGTGCCCGAGTCGGTGCCGCGTGAAGTGGCTGGCAACATGTACCACATTCTTCAGGAGTCGCTGCGCAATGTTTCCAAGCATTCGCAGGCGCAAGAGGTGTTCGTGACCCTGGAGTCCGCGGAGCGCGTACTGCGCCTCACGGTAAGGGATGAAGGAGTTGGCCTGCCTCAGGAGCGGCTGAAGTCGGGAGCGAGTATCGGGATTGTGGGCATGAAAGAGCGGGCTCACCTGATCAACGGCCAGGTCACAATCGAGTCTCGCGCCGGTGAGGGCACAGAAGTCAGCGTTTCAGTGCCGCTACGTCCGGAATAGACTGGTCACCTTAGAGGGCGCAAAGGCGCGCCCGCCGCGGCAGGGCGACCGAGCTATTTCTCGTTGAGGCAGTATTCCCCAATCATTTCGCCCTGGCTGTCCGGGTCTGCCGCCTGCCGATACAGATCAACGTTGGCGCAGTCGTAAAGACCGTGGTTTTTGGGCAGCCGTACCATCCAATAAGTACCTGCTTGAGGGGCCGCGCAATGCGGCGCCGATTCGGTGCACTGCAGCTCAAAGGTCTTTCCGGATTCGTGAATGGTCACCAGGACCACGCCACTACCGGTGGATGAATCTTTCACAGTGATCTGCGATTTATCCTGAGCGAAGAGAGACGTAGCGCAAACCAAGAGAACGAGAAGGATGCTTTGCTTCATGGGCCCTCCTCCGCAACCCGCCCGGGCCGGAGTTGAATGCAGCTTGATTATCTTTCCCGCGTGTTTCCAACGCAGTGACTGGGGTCACATCTCAGGTAATCTCGATTCACACCTTAGGTAACAAGGTTCCCGCCAATCGGTCACCACTCCTGGTGACAAATGCCGCTGCGTAATTCGGTGGACCAGCAGAACATCGAGAGTTAAGGGAACATCACGGGGGTGTGTAATGAAGAAGGTCTTGATTCTGGGAGCAGCCGGTCGCGACTTCCACAATTTCAACGTTGTATTCCGCAACAATCTGGATTACGAAGTGGTCGCATTCTCTGCCACACAAATTCCCGACATTGCAGGACGACGCTACCCGCAAGAACTAGCAGGACGTTTGTATCCCAACGGCATTCCGATTTTTGAAGAGAAAGACCTGGAGAAATTGATTGCCGAACTGGAAGTTGATGTGTGCGTGTTTTCCTACAGTGACATCTCCCACCAAAACCTGATGCATCTTGCGTCGCGCACAGTCGCCGCGGGCGCTGACTTCTGGTTATTGGGTGCCGAGCACACACAGTTGGAATCGAGTCTGCCGGTGGTTTCCGTTTGCGCGGTGCGGACTGGCTGCGGTAAGAGCCCGGTCTCGCGTCTGGTGGCTGCCGAACTGCGACGGCAAGGGCGCACGCCTGTCGTGATTCGCCATCCTATGCCCTACGGCGACCTGGCGGCGCAGGCTGTGCAGCGCTTTGCCACCATCGAGGACCTGGATCTGCAGCTGTGCACCATCGAAGAACGCGAAGAGTATG
>Ga0070735_10000808_pt1 | contig 31818 bp, 25 predicted proteins | sample Coa_R1_FD_66443 | JGI IMG/M metagenome (GOLD analysis project Ga0070735, IMG submission 66443) | Surface soil microbial communities from Centralia Pennsylvania, which are recovering from an underground coalmine fire - Coalmine... | ecosystem: Environmental > Terrestrial > Soil > Unclassified ...
TACTACGCGATGGATCGCGACAATCGATGGGAACGCATCGAGCGTGCGTATCGCGCCGTCGTTCACGGCGATTCACCGATAAAGACGGTTGATCCGGTGGATGCCGTCCGCCGCAGTTACGAGCGTGGCATCACCGATGAATTCATCGATCCGATTGTGATCACTGAAAGCGCTGCGCCTTCGGCGCCTGCTGTAGGGCCGATTCACAATGAGGACGCGGTAATTTTTTTCAATTTCCGCGCCGACCGCGCCCGCCAGATGACACGCGCCGTCGCCGAGCCTGGATTCAAGGAATTTGCCGACCCGAATCGTCCCAAGAAACTCTTCTTCGTTGCCATGACGCAGTACGACAAAGCCTGGCCCTGGCTGCGCTATGTGCTTGCTCCCGAGAAAATCGCGCACATCCTCGCGCAGGTATTTGCCGAATATAATCTGAAGAACCTTCGCTGCGCTGAAACCGAAAAGTATGCCCACGTGACTTATTTCTTCAATGGCGGCGTCGAAACACCGTTTGGTGGCGAGGAGCGGATCCTCGTGCCTTCGCCGAAAGTCCCCACGTACGATCTGAAACCGGAAATGAGCGCCGCGGGAGTCGCGGACAATGTTGTAAGGGCTATCGAGAAAGGCGACTTCGACGCGATCGTAATGAATTTCGCCAATGCCGACATGGTTGGACACTCAGGCAAGCTCGAAGCAGCGATCAAGGCCGTTGAAACTGTCGACGAGTGCCTGGGACGGCTCCGGCAAGCGCTGCAGCCACGCGGCGGTGCGTGGATTGTAACGGCCGATCACGGTAACGCCGAAACGATGATCGATCCCGTGACAGGCGGGCCGCACACGTATCACACGACGAATGATGTTCCGCTGATCATCGCAACAGAGGAGGGCAATCTTCCGCTCGCCCCCGGCGGATCACTGCGCGATATCGCCCCAACGTTGCTCGGCGTGCTCGGCCTTCCCGTACCCCCGGAAATGACGGGACGCGACTTGCGAGGGATGAAGTGAGCGTGGAGCAGTGACTGGTGACTCGTGTCTGGTGACTAGTGAAAATCCGTATGGAACGCTGATATGCAGTTGGGATTTGGGATTTGGTCTAAATTTGAAATCTCAAATTTCAAATTTGAAATTTCAAGTTTCGTTCATCCTCAATCCGAAGCGTGCAGAACATCCGCCAGAAAACCGACCAGGCGCAACTGGTCGCTCCATGTGGCGCTCTTTTCCGGGTCGACATGAGAAAAAGCGGGCGTAATCAGCACCTCTCGCAAATACTTCGGCGGAACTTCCCGCTGTAACCAAAGGCTTTCGGTGGACGGAATAATGTCGTCGGTCGATCCATGAAGAATAAAAACCGGCACATGCAGATTGGCTAGCTTGCCCTGCGGCGACAATGCGGCAAGCTGCGGTTCATCGGCGCGAATGACGTCCAGCAATTGAGGGCGCAGGCGATCAATTTTGCGCGCGAGTAAAATTTCCATCGTGGCGCGGCCGGCAGGACTCAGTCGCGGAAGTAAGCTCTGCGCAGTTTCAGGCTGTTCCCACAGCCAATCGCGAAGCGCCTCGTGGGCTACGCTCTGATCGCTCGAAGTAAAAAATTTCTCCAGATTCGAGTACACAAAAACGGCTGCGCCGTAATCGTGCGCCGTGTAAGAAGCCACGCGCCCATCGGGAAACTCGGCCTGACTGGTGGCCAGAAAGCGGGACACGCGCCCGAGATTATCGTAGGCGCCCATCAGGACTAACGCTCGAATATGCGGCGCATAGCGCGGGTCGCACGCTGCCAGGAGCGCAAGTCCTCCGGCGAAACTGATGCCGACCACCGTCACGGGTCGATTGCCTAAATGTTGCTGCAGCCACACGGGAGATTCGCCAATCGTGGCAATCGAAGCCTCATCGACGCGGTAGTCGGCGAGCGCGCTGATCTCGGGCGTCAGCACAGCGAACCCGCCGCCGGCAGCAGCGCGCGCAAAACTCATCAGCCGCGGCTCGTCGATGCCCAAGTGGTGGATTCCATGTACGACGACCATTCCCGGCGGATGCATCACGCCGCTCGGCAAGTACAAACGCGCGCGCACAGGGCCGCTCGCCGTAGGCAGTGTAACTTCCTGCGTCGTTACCGCAGCGGTTTCCCAACGGAAAAGCGGCCCCGTAGCCTGGGGATCAAGAAAGTGAAGCAACAAGGAATAGCTGCGCAGATCGTATCGAAGATGATAGATGCCGAAACCCAATAGCGCGAAAAGGAACAGCGAGAGAAGCATGAATTTCAAATTCCAAAGGCGAGAAAAACGATCTCTCCGCGGAAGTGCGCTTACCTCAGGCTGGGTCGCGTCGAGGTCCATCGGAAGAAGACCAAATCACACGCCGAATCGAGTACGCCGTAGTTACCGCGGCTTCACGCCATCTTTTTCTGCAGTCACGCCCGTGGCCACCAGGCCGCCATCTTTTTGTGCGGCAAGGACCAACACTGCGGCACCCGGTTTCAAAAGGCTTCGGTCTCCGGGAACGCGCGTTACGATCGGCGTCTCCGGCGATACTTCAATGACCTGCTCTCCGTCCTTGTACTTGAGCGTCATGGTTCTGCTCGCGGCGCCGCTGACTCCACTGATAGTGCCGTTGGTCATTGTCCGGTCCTCGGGACCCATCATGGTTACGGCGCCGTTGGTCATGGTGCGATTGGGATCAGGGCCCATGGGACGATGGCCTTCACCTGTGCCGCGCATGGATTCAGGAAAAATGTGAACTTCTTCGGCGTGCAGTTTACCGTCCGGTCCCTTATCCGCGGCAGAACCGACAAAGTCGCCCGGCTTGATGTCGGCAAGGGTGGCTTTGGCGTTGGCCATCACCTTCAGCTCTGCAGGAATGCTGATCGAAACAGTTTGGCCGTCCTGCGACCTTACCAGGAGAACCTGACCATTGAACGATTCAACGGTTCCGAGGATTCGAGCCGCCTGGCTCGGTGCGGGATTCTGGGCAAACATAGGAGCCGCGAGCACTGCAACCAAAAAGGCGACACGAAGTAAATTCATTTTCATAAAGCCTCCTCGTTTCCTTGAATGCCGAGTATACCTCAGGAAAGCTTTTGCACGCAGGCGGCGATGCTACACGCGGATTCGCAGGATCGAGTAAACTGGTTTCAGAGCGAGAGTATAAAATGACTGAAGTCTCCCAACCCGGATGGGCGCGATTGCGAACTGCAACGGGCCGCTACGAATATCAGTTTCAGGGCGAAATGCCGACTGTGCGCGGCGGGCAGTATGAAGACGCGAGGGATTACCAGTTCCTGGTCCTCGACGATGAAGGCTGGCTCTACAAAATTCCCGTGCGTCTCGAATCTGAAGCTGCGACGGAATTGGGCGAAGATGCGACACGCCGGCTGCGCGTTGCGGAAGCGCAACTTCTAGCCGGCCTTGAAACGTATCGCCCGCATCAGGGCGCGCCTTATCCTGAGATGGACGCGCACTTCTCACTGAATGCCGCTCGCGCTCGCGAGCTTGCCTTAAAGCTCAATTCATAGCGCGACCCCATCAGCCCTGCGAAGAGCCACTCGTTAAAAACTAAATCGCGTCGAGAACTGAAACGCGCGCGACCCGAAGCGCGAAACCACGCCAACTGGTGCTCCGAAAGTTGGGTTTACAAACGCATCCCAAACGTTAGTCGAGCCTCGTTGAGCCGTTGTGTATTGGACATTGTTGACCGGGTTTTGCTGGAAGTTTGGGTGGTTAAATAAGTTGAAAGATTCAGCTTTCAGTCCCAATGTAAACTTTTCACCGAGATGTATATCGCGAGCTACACTGAAGTCGAAATTGTTCACACCGGGGCCGGTGAAGGAGTTAAATGCCTCACCTGGAACCATCGAAAAATTCAACTGCGAAGTATCAAACACCGCGGTGTAGGGCCTCCCTGTAGCCTCGTTCAATACTCCAGCGATAATGAAATGACGCAGAGGGCCAAATGTCGGCGTCCATCCACCGCTCAGCACAAAGCGTTGGCGCTGATCGAGTTGTGAAGGTCCCCGCTGCGATTGCTGATCAAACTGGTTGTAGTAACCGGTACCCTGATCGATGGTCTTCGAAAGCGTGTACGCGACGGATGTAAAAAACTGGCTCGACTTGTGTCGCAGTGAAACCAGCAGAGCGTTGTATGTGGAATTTCCAGTATTATCGATCACATTGATTGGACCGAAACTGGGATTCAAAATGCCGTCAACAGCTTCATAATCAGGTACTACAACTGACGTACCGTTAGGAAAGAACACTGTATCTTGCGTGAAATTGCCCCCAAACTGCGGCTGGAGTGCGGGTGGAACAAGATTAAGATCGCTGCCATTTCCGAGTGCCTGGCGGGTGACGCCATTCGAATTCCCGAGTAACGCGAGGCCGTGCGTGTAGACGTAGCCCACACTCACCGCCGTGCTTGCACCGAATTGGTGCTCGACAGCCACGTTCGCCTGCTCGACGTAGGGGCTTCGGAAAACAGGAGAAAAAACGGTCGCTGAGGGCGTGCCGCCCGCTCCTGTCGGAAATGACGTGAGTGACGTCGGATAGGTAACGATTGGATTCGAGTTCCCAAAACCGGGTCCGGTGGCGAACAGAAAGGGTCGGGATATGCCATTCGACAGGAGAGCCTGCGAAGTATCGAGGAGATCTTCCTGGATATAGAAGAGTCCGAAAGCCCCTCGAACTACCGTAGATCCCTTGGATCCGAGGGAATACGCGAACCCAACACGAGGCGCGATATTATTCTTGCTGTAATGGATGTGGCATGTGAGCGTCAGGTTGGGATTACAGACGTTGGGTTGCGGCAGCACCTGGAGATCATAGCGAAGTCCGTAATTCAAAGACAGCTTCGGAGTCACGCGGAACTGATCCTGACCGAACAGCGAATACGTGGGTGAATGGATCAGAGCCGTGGTTTCTCCAAAGGACTGAGCATAAGACTGGAAAGAACCTGTGGCGACATCCGACAGCGTACCGAACGTGTACACGCCCCTCGGGCCATACAGGAAATAGTCGGTGTCACGGTTGTAGTTGATGTCCACTCCGAATTTTAAAGTATGATTTCCGACCACTTTTGTCAGGTTGTCCGCGAATTCGTAACGGTGGTCGCTCGTTGATAGTTGAAAGCGATTCCCGCCAAAAACAAATCCACTGTCCGGATTTTGAATGACGACAGTGGGACTCGTGGGTGGAGTTCCGGGCAAGTCAAAGTGATAATCGTATCCATAGTGGAATCGCAATTCGTTTTCCGTCGCATTACTGAAAATGGTCTGTAGGGAGAGCTGGAAGAACTGGCTGTTTGCCCCATCGGTCAGAGAAAGCGAGTCGCCAGTGGACGTAGGTGTACTGAAGTACCCGTGAGGACTACGAAATCGCTGAAAGTTGTAGGTCGCGCTCAAAGTGTTCTTATTGTTCAGAACAATATTTACTTTTCCGAATGCAACATTTTGGTTGAAGGTACGTGAAAAGGAACCGGCTGCTGCCTGTACCTGAGCGGCAATGCCTGGGTTATTTGCAAAGAAATTCGGATCCAGGTTCAAGAGCGCTGGGGAATCGTTGACGGTAAGAGGTTCACTGCGAACCTGGCCTTCATAATTCACGAGGTAGAAGATACGATCGTGACGAATCGGTCCTCCCACCGTTCCGCCGAACTGCTGCCGCCGGTTCGCCGGCCGTGGAATTCCTTTGGCATTATTGATGGCGTCATTGGCATCCAGAGCGGAATCGAGGATGTAGTAGTAGCCGTCACCATGAAGATTATTGGTTCCGCTCCGCGTAATCGAGTTCACCAGACCCCCACCCGCCTGGCCGAACTCCGCCTCGAAACCCGTGCTGGTCACCTGAAATTCCTGGATTACATCTTCGCTGAATTGATACGGAATACTCGTACGCCCAATCTGTTGAGCGAAAAACGCGTTGTTGTTATTAGCGCCATCCACGGTGTAGTTGTTGAAATTGCCCGCAATCCCATTGAAGCTGATCATGCCGAAATCGCCGTCGGTAGTTGCTCCTGGAGTGAGCAAAGCAAAATCAGTAAAATTGCGGCCATTCAATGGCAGGCTCTCAATGCTCTCGCGTCCGACGACAGTCGCCATGGCAGACTGAACTGTATCGACAATCGGCGCATCCGCCGTGACATTTACTTTCGTTTCAACTTGTCCGATGGCGAGTTGGGGATGCAGAGTCGTTGTCGTTCCTACATTGATCGTGACGTCGTTTAGATCAAGATGCGTGAAGCCGCTTTTCTCGATGGAGATCTCGTATTTTCCTGGAGAAAGATACAGAAAAAGAAAGTGCCCCCGATCATCGGATTGCTGGGTGAGTGATTCACCAGTGGACACATTGCGAGCCGTGATGACCGCTGAGGGGACTGCCAAGTCCTTGGCATCGAGGACGTCTCCTTCCAATCGTCCCTTCGCAGATGAAGACTGGGCGCACGCGGGACCCACTCCAACGAACAATCCCGAAACGAGCACAAGAAGGATAAAATGCCAATACTTACAGAAACCCTTAGTCATCGCTCTCTCCTATTTTGAAATTGCGACCGACGGGGGCTGACTCCGACCACCCTGCAGCTACCTCATCGACCACACGGGAGAGTCTGAACCAATTCCCAGGATTTATCTATTTTGATTTTGAATTCATCAGTTAAGAAAAATTAGGTCTCGAAGGCTGCCGCTGGAGTTACCGCTGTCGAGAGTACGCTGAAATTGAAAGGAAGGGACTTCTGCAAAGATAGAAGCGCCGGCGTCACAACTCACGGTCGAGCACCCGGCTAATTATCTACGCCCGATTTCGGAGCGGTGTAACCCTGCCGCGCGTACACCTGGAATTTCACTTTTTTGCCCTTCTGATCCAGCACGGTCAGCGGGCCGCCATCTGGCGCCACCAGTTCGACTTTTATCTTGCGGTATTTTCCGTCCAGCGTTCCATTGGAAGGGGAATAGGCCATCGTATATTGGTTGCGCAAACTCGCGGCAACGTCCTGCATGATGCTGGGAATTTCGCCGTCAAAGCGCGGGAGCCAGGAGCGGCCTCCGGTCATCGCGGCAAAAGTTTTCAGTTGGTTCTGCGCCTGCAAATAGGTCATCTGCTCGCCAAATGCTCCGGGGCTCTGGTTGATGAAGAGTTGCTCGCCGACACCCACGGTAAAAATGGTTGCGTCGGTTTCGCGAACCCGCTTCATGACCTGATCGAGAGTCATCTTGCTGAACGTGTCGATGCCGGAAGCCAGGACCAGGACCGATTTCTTGCCCTTAACATCCTTGATGCGATCCAGCACATCTCCCAGTGCGTCAAAAAGATTCGATTCGCTGAAAGGCGGAAAAATAAGCTGGTAAAGTCCTCGCATGATGTCGTCGCGATTATGAGTGAAGTCCACTTCGACATTGGAGCGCATGTTGAACGTCTCCAGCGCGACCCAATCATTCGGCTTCAGATTGCTCAAAAACGCCGCGGACCAGTTCCGCGCATTGTAGGTAAAGAATTCGTAGCCCAGTTTGCTGAATTCGAGGAGCAGCACGATCGTAATGGGCGCGTCGGAAGGCGCGAAATTCGTAATCGTCTGCGCCGAGCCGTCTTCGGTCAGCCGAAAATTTTCCTTCTTTAATCCCGTGAGAAAATTCCCGTTGTTATCGGTCACCACGACGTCCACGGGTACCACTGGAACCGTGACAGAGATGGAAAACCCGCCAGGCGTTTGTGATGGCTGCGGCGCCTGCTGCTGGTCCTTGTTCTTCGACGGGTCCTTCGACTGGTCCTTCGATTGCGCCCAAGCGCGCATCTCTGCAGCCGGGGAAACCAGCGTAAAAAAAAGCGTCCCAAGGACTAACGCGCGAAAGTATCTGGTTCTCATGAGTTGAATAAACCTCTCGGAGTCAGGGCTTGTTGCCAGCCTGCGGCAACCTCACACGCCCATCGCGAAGAACCGGCGAAACGGTGCTCACCTTGCTCTTCGATGCTGCCACGAAGCGCGGGGATGTTCAAATGCAGTTTTTGATCGCGGCACACCGGCCTGCTTGCAAGGCTTGCGCGTCGCGCGTGCATGGTACGATGGATTGTTGACGAACGTTTCGACGGGCGCGAATTAAATCATGCGCGCCTGAGTGAATAACACGTTCGACAGGAGGATCGCTTGATGTTTCGCCGTTTGTCCACAATCATGCTCGCCTTTGCATGGCTCATTTTTGCCGGCGGAAACGCGAGCGCGCAAGCGCCATCCCCGCAACCGGACCTGGCGAAACTCTCCGATGAAGCTCAAGGTTGGCTTGCCGACATGATTCGAATCAATACTTCGAATCCCCCCGGCAATGAAATGGCAATCGCCAAGTACATTTCCGCGATTCTTCAGAAAGAAAATATTCCTAATGAAGTGGTGGAAATAGCTCCGGGACGCGGCGTCGCCATCGGCCACTTGCAAGCTGGCCCGTTGCCGGACGCGGCGAACGCGTTGATGCTGCTGGCGCATCAGGATACGGTTGGCGTTGATCCAACCAAGTGGTCGGTGGACCCTTTTGGCGCGGTCGTTCGTCAAGGCTACCTGTACGGGCGTGGCTCGATTGATGACAAAGCCATGCTCGCTGCAAACCTGGCCACCATCGTTGCGCTGAAGCGCAGCGGCGCGAGGCTGGCTCGCGACATTATTTTCCTGGCCAGCGCCGATGAAGAACAAGGCGGCTCGGCCAGCATCAAGGTGGTTATCGAGAAATACTGGGACAAAATCGCCTGTGCTTATGCCCTGAACGAGGGCGGCCGCGTGATGTTGAAAGACGGCAAGGTGCAATACGTGGGAATCCAGGCGAGCGAAAAAGTTCCCTACAACGTGATCGTGACCGCCACGGGACCATCGGGACACGGTTCGATCCCGCGCCCGGATAACGCAGTGGTGCACCTGGCGGCTGCTGTCGCTAAACTCGGAGCGTACCAGGTGCCCGCGGAACCCAATACGATTACGCGGCGCTATTTCGAGCAGCTTGCCAAAATTGAAGAAAACGATACCGCCAAATGGATGCGCGCTCTCGAACAGCCCGAGCGGGCCGATCTCGCCGTGAAGCATCTCTCCGAAGAAAGTCCCATGTGGAACTCGATGCTGCGCGACTCGGTTACACCAACGGTGATCAACGCCGGATTCCGCAACAATGTAATTCCCTCGCAGGCCACGGCCAACTTGAATGTGCGAATGCTTCCCGGACATTCCATCGATGCGCTCATCGGACAACTGGACAAGATCGTTAACGATCCTCAAATCAAATTCAAGCTCGCCCCTGATCCGGGCGAAAACGCGCCGCCTTCTGATATCACCAGCGCGTTGTATAAAACGATTGAACGAATTACACCGCAGGAATTTTCGGGAGCGCCTGCTCTGCCCTTTCTTTCCACCGGAGCCACTGATTCCGCGAGCCTTCGCCTGCACAAGGTTCAGGCCTACGGATTAAATCCGTTTCCTCTTACCGAGGCCGATGACGCGCGCATGCACGGGGACGATGAGCGCATCCCGGTGGATAGCTTTCGCAAAGGTGTCATGTTCCTGTATCATATTGTTTCGGACTTCGCTTCTACTAAGTAAGCAGAGGAAACCTCATACCCCTTCCCGGTTGAATGGGTTCGGATAATAATAATGAAATTTCGCAGCGCTAAAATTGTATGCACGCTAGGACCCGCCAGTGATTCCGCGGAGATGATCGAACGGCTGATGCGCGCCGGGATGGACGTTGCACGGCTTAATTTCTCGCACGGGACTCACGAGCAGCACGCGCAGACGATCAAGCGCATACGTGCAGCTTCCGCGCGCCTCTCTAAACCCATCGGGATTCTTGCCGATCTGCAGGGCCCCAAAATCCGCACGGGCAAGCTGGTGGATGGAAAACCCATTCAGCTTCGAGCCGGACAAACGTTCACGATCTCAACACGCGACTTCCCCGGCACGAGCGCCGGCGTGAGCACCACGTATAAACGCCTGCCGCGCGACGTCCACCGTGGCGACCGCATTCTTCTGGGGGATGGCCTGATCGAGCTTCGCGTGCTTCACACGACTTCAAACTCGGTCGTGTGCAAAGTTATCAACGGCGGAGAGTTGGGCGAACACAAGGGCATCAACTTACCCGGTGTAAAGCTGCGCATTCCGGCCATGACGCCGCGAGATCGTATCGATCTGGCGTTCGCCTTGCGCCATGGCGCGAATTATGTGGCCGTCAGTTTCGTTCGCCGCGCAGAAGACGTATTGCTGGCGAAGACTGTAATTAAACGCGCGCGAAAAAATGTTCCGGTCATCGCTAAGCTCGAAAAGCCCGAGGCAATTGAGAATCTGGATGCGATCTTGCGCGTGGCTGACGGCGTAATGGTTGCGCGAGGCGATCTGGGTGTGGAAATGAGTCCGGAAAAAGTGCCGGTCATTCAGAAACTAATTATCGCCAAGGCCTGCGAAGCACGACTGCCGGTAATTACCGCGACACAAATGCTCGAGTCCATGACGCAGAACCCGCGCCCGACACGCGCCGAAGCCTCCGACGTCGCCAATGCAGTGTTTGACGGCAGCGACGCGCTTATGCTCTCCGCTGAGACAGCGGCTGGCGCCTATCCCATCGAAGCGGTGGAAATGATGGATCGGATTATTCGCGAAGCTGAAGCAAGTGACTCCCGGGTCCTGCGTCCGGGCCCTGCGCAATTCAATATCGCAGAGACAGCCGCGGAATTGATTTGTCACGCTTCCGAAGAACTGCACATGAAGGTCATCGCCGTTTTTACCGAGACCGGTTCAACGGGCCGTCTGATTTCAAAGCATCGTCCCCGTCCCCCGATTATCGCTTTCTCAACAATCCAGGAAACGCGGCGGAGACTCTCCCTTTATTGGGGCGTGACGCCGCGAACCATCGCAGAAGTGCAAAGCATCGAGGAACTTGTCCTCGTCGCGGAAAGACGCTTGCTCGAAGAGCACCTCGTCAAGCGCGGTGACGTCGTGGGCATCGTAGCGGGCACACCGTTATTTGTCGGCGGCACAACGAACTTCATGAAATTTCACGTCATCGGCAGCAAGGATGAAGCAAAGCGCCGCGCACGGCGGTAAATTTTCGACACCACGCATCACGAACTTGTTCTCATCGGGCTCGCGCCCTACTAGAGTCAAAACCCGCACGCTTACAAAAAACGTAAAGCATGCGGCACCCATTTTTTTGTACCGCAGCGCTTCGGCGCACCCAAGCTTTTCGTGCCGCAGGTTTCGCCGTACCCTTCCACTGCGACCCGGCTGGCCATCCACTTGATTGAACATTCATGTTAAAACTAGTGGATGATCCTTTGCGGCCGATTTCGCATCCTGCTCCTGTATGACGTGGCCGAAGCCATTGACTTGAAAGCGTTGCGCGAAATCCTGGGCACGCGTGGAGAGCAAATGAGGCGCGAGTTTCCCCGGCGCACGCCTGAATATGTACGGTACGAGGATCCTCCCGTCGTCGAACCGGCAGATCCCGTTGTGCTCGGCACCGGAGAACAGATCAGCTGCTCCATTAAATATTATGCGTATGCGGTGGCTGCGGTGCAGCTCGAGGCGCCTTTCGAGTGTGACTGGCCTTCCCTGTTGTCGCAAACTTCGCGCTGGATAGACGCTCCGGAAATTGAATCGCGCGGGCGCGAATTGGTTCGCAATCGTCTCGAACACATCCGCTCCGTGATCACACGGTCCAGACCTGTAGAGCAATGGCTGCAGGAAGCCTATGTGGTAATCCATCTGGAAGAAATTCGTACCGGGGAAAGCAAACGGCCAACCGCCGCTGAATTACTTTCGAAGTGCGGTTCGGAAATCGCGCAATTGATTCGCGGAGAAGTAACGCCGCTGTCTCCGCGGATTTCCGAAGAAACTATCCAGGGAGCTCTCTCCTATTATCCTTCGGACCTGGTTGTCGTGGGTCCTTCCGCAGCGCTAGTCTACGATCGCGCCGAGGACGCGCTTGCGACGACCCAGGTTCTGGAATATGCCAAGATGCAGCTGTTGGAGTTTCGCTATTACGACGGATTAATGACGCGTTTACTTTCCGAGGCCTACGATTCACTCGAGGAAAAGCGGAACGTCTTGCTTTCGCGTTGGAGCTTGCCGCGGCGCGCGCAGCGTCTGAATGCCATTCGCCTGGACGTCATGGAGCTGACCGAGCGCATCGATAATGCTATCAAATTCGTCAGCGATATTTATTACGCGCATGTGTACCGGCTGGCGGCTGCCCGCATGGGCGTTCCGGATTATCGCGGCCTGGTGGATGAAAAACTGCGAGCCATGGGCAGATTGTACGAATTCATGGTGGATCAGTTTAATGAATCGAGATCGTTTGTCCTGGAGTTTGGCATCCTCATCCTCTGTCTCCTGGACGTCATTCTGCTTCTGAGATGGCGATGAGCAGTAGCACAGGCTTCAGCCTGTGTGGTTTTGAATTTGACGCGCGCCGCTAGCCCTCAGAACAAAATCAAAGTCAAAACCACACAGGCTACTAAAGCCTGTGCTACGTGCTCTGCGCTACCCACGCGCCCTAATTTACCCAGCGGTCATCGGAACTGCTGGGCGGCTCATTTTTGTGGTCACGCATGTAGACTTCAAACTTGCGCCTTGCGCGGCGGCGCTTCCAATCAAGATAATCATTGCGCACGCGGTACAAAAATAATCCCCTTCGCAGATAGAGATAACCCACTAGCGCGCCGCCCAGATGCGTCACGTGGCTGACGTTGTCGCCGCCCGTTCCGAGCGTTGAAAAAAATTCGATGGCAATCGCCCCGGCCACATAAATCTTCATAGGGATTTGCACGGGAAACGGGATCAGCCAGATCTGCCGGTCGGGAAATATAATCGCGGATGCAAGCAATATTCCATAAATCGCGCCGGACGCGCCAATCGTAGGAGTTGTAATCGCTATGCTGGTACCGTGAATATCGAGCAGCGTTTTCACCAGCACGTTAATGCAGCCGGCGCCAATTCCAGTCACGAAGAAATAAACGTAGAAGCGATGCGTGCCCCAGGTCCGCTCCAAATCCGAACCGAACATCCACAGGAACAGCATGTTGAAGAGCAGATGAAGAATGCCGCCATGCAAAAACAAATACGTTACAGGCTGCCACAAGAAAAACCGGTGTGTCACAAACCACGGAGCAAGTCCAAAAACATGATTAAAAAGCGCGGTATACGATGGCGGAAAAAACAATGCCAATAGCGTCTGCAACAGGAACACGCCAGTGCAGACAATAATAATGTTGCGGATGGCCGGCGTCAGCATCCCACCCCAGCTCATGCGGGAGCCGAACGACCGCGGGTATCGGGGAATGGGACTCATTCGCTTCGAGTGTAAGCGCGGACTCGCCGGGAGTCAAAGTATCTGGGCAGGGAGGATAACGGGCGGCTTGCGGGCGCGAACTATTCAGTGATCATGGCCCTTGGCACGCGCAGCGGTCAGAGCTGATTCGGTTCTGTTCGTTCTAACCGCTCGGACACTTTTTTTTGCGATGTGAATTCTATTGCCGGCCGGGAGAAACGCGATTCAAATGGCGCGCCGGCAGTCTTGCGAAATGTTGTCTTGAGTCCGCGCACATGGACGAGAGTCAACTTCATCGCTGCAGTTCGCCGGTAATGCTTCGCAATGCTCAGCGACTGTTTATTGACCGAGCTGATCGAGGAAAATGTTCGCAGGATTCCATGGTCTTGCGCGCAAACCACCGTCGCGGAATGCAGCCAGGTGCTAATCCTGCGGCCTCGCCATTTCGGCAGAACGAATTTATCGTAACGAACTGCTTCGCCAGGGCCAACGATCCATGTGAGTCCGAACGCGAGTTCTAACGCTCCATTGGCGGAGCACAGCCACTCGTAACCGGTTGGCTCGCCGCCCGCATAGGCGACTACGACCATATCTCCCCGATGAAATCGAGCATCGACTTCGGCTGGTTCTAGCTCCCCCATCGAAGTGATCTCTGCTTTCGCTTTTGGGGGAGCCACCGGGCCCTTATAGACTTGGATGTCGATATTCTCGCCAGCACACGGCTTCGGTACAGGCTGGCGAGTCAGGTCGGTTTCAAAAATGTAGTAGGAGTGCCAGTAGACCAGGGGGCGAAGCATTTCGCGCAGGATTACCACGAAGGAGACGAAAGGACCCCTCCAGCGCAACGCCTCTCGAATCGTCGACCACTTCCATGGGGAACTCTTGCGCATGAGCATCCGAATGAATGGCAGCGTTTTCCCTGCGAAAATCGGCTCTGCCGGCTGAGAAAGCGACTTGGTCATGAAATCCCCTGGGTATCCCGCATGAGCCGACTTGGATCATACGCTAAACTTGCCAGCGACGAAATATAGAAATAGGAACGTCCAAGCCCCCTCATTATTCACTTCACTTGGCAAGTAGAGGACCAGGCGGCGAGCGGATCTGACTGCGCATAAGACCATACGGCACAGCAGTTTGAGGATGGGCAGTGCGGCGCGCCTTGAGTTGAGTCCTTCGATCAGGGTCGCAAGTGCAAGCTCACTTCCGTGATTGCGCAAAGATATGCACAAGCGATAAATCAGGTTTTTAAAAATGATGCGCGTTGATGTTTGTTCGACGGTAAATCGCCTTAACGCATCACGGTGAATGGAATGGAAGCTTCGGTTGTCTCCCAAAGCAGCGCCAGAATTCCCTTGTTCCCTCCGTCGGATCGCAATTCGATCTTGAAGGTCTCCACCGGAGTGGCGAGCGTCTTAACATTCATTCTTGTGCGGCCAAAATCCTGGGAAGAATCGTAGCTAAGGTGGAACTGGCCCGTCTGCTTATTAATAATCAGAGTCCATTCGTTCTGGTTCGGAAGTGTCCAGATGCTGTAACTGCCTGCGGGAAGTTTCAAGCCGCCCATTTCAAGATTTGCCTGCGTCGTAATTTTCGTCGCCCAGTTCGCTCCGGTGCACCAGACAACGCCAAACGGCACGAGGCCACCCATGACTTTGCGACCGTGCATGGAAGGGGCGTAGTACTCAATGTTGATTGGGTCGCCGCCAATAGTGGCTGCAACACTTGCCGGAGGACTCGTGTATTTTGACCGGCCAAACTGACCATAGGACGTCCATGCAAAAACTCCGACTAACGCGGCGACGACACCAAGACCAACAAGAATAAATCTGACATTTCTAGTTCTCATCATGACAATCTCCGCTGACATCCGATCATTGGTAAAAATTCGATTTCCGCGAAGCTCCTGTCTGTCGATGCGATGGTTTAAGTAGCGCCGGCGCCACGCCGGCAAGATGCCCGCGCCACGCAGCAAACTGTGCGCGGCGCAAACGAAGGCAGGCGCGCAAACCCTGGCGCCGGGATGAGGAAATCCTACTCCAGAAATCATGGCACTGCCAACCCGGTTCGTCCGCTTTCTCGCGCACAAACGTTCATCATCGTCCGCGCGTTGATTCTCAGCTTGGCAAATCGAGTGGTCGAAAACTACCATGGACTGGAGCATTCATTTCGCTGTGGTCAAGGCTCAATGGCAAGGCCCGGGGAGGAACGGTGATGGTCAAAAAAACAATCAGGCCAATGAGATACCAACATTTAGGCGCTCTCATTTTTCTGCTTTTCGCGTTTCCACAGCCCGGCCACTCGCAAAATGACGCTCTGCACAAATTGTTCTCAGATTATTACGAATTTCAACTTCGTGAAAACCCCGGCGAGTCCACATTTCTCGGTCGCATCGAATACAACCACCGTTGGGACGATCCCTCCCCAGAACATCAGCGGCAATATCGCACAGCCTTGCAGCAATTCCTCGGACGTCTCCAGGCAATCCCTGAGAAACCTCTCACTGGGCAGGATCGCCTGAGCTACCGGCTTCTCGATTGGCAACTGAAAGATGAAATCGAGGAAGCAGACATTGTTTCCACATTTTACAGCGTCAATCAGCTCGTCGGCGGTCATCTATATATCTTCGACGCGATGGCCGTTGCACCCGCCAGCACGGCGAAGGATTACGAGAATCAGATAGCTCGATTGCGCGCGCTGCCGCGCTGGGTGGATCAGACCATCGCCGCTGCAAATCTAGCGATCGCCGAGAAAAAACTTCAGCCGCGCCTGGTGGCCGACCGAGAGGCGGTCCAACTTGATCTGCAAATGGTCTCGGAGCCGCTCGAGAGCCCGCTCTTAAAAGCCTTCACCAAATTCCCCGAATCAATTCCTGCGGCGGAACAGGAACGCTTCCGCACTTCGGCCGTGGACGCGTACAGGCAGGCGTTTCTCCCAGCATGGCACAAATTGAGGAACTACGTTTTGGCGACGTACATCCCCGCGGCGCGCGATTCAATCGGACTTTCGCAGGCGTCAGGCGGCGCAGCGATGTACGCGTACATGGTAAGGCACATGACCACGACAGACTACACTCCCGAGCAGATCCATGAAATTGGTTTGAAAGAAGTGGCGCGCATTCAGGCCGAAATGCTGAAGATTCGTGAGCAACTCAATTTTACCGGCACGGCCGAGGAATTTTCGGACCAGGTGCTGAACGCTCCGCGTTTTCGTTTTCACAGCGAGGAAGAAATATTGACGCATGGGCGCGACATCGCGAAACGCATCGATCCCGAACTCCCTCGCCTTTTCAAAGTCCTCCCGCGCATGACCTACGGAGTTGCCGCAATTCCCGCGGACCGCGCCGCAACATCCTCGGAATATTACCAAGAGCCGGCGCTCGACGGTTCCCGCGCTGGATATTTCTATATGCGCACCATCAATCCGGAAAAGCAGTCGAGTTGTTGCTTGGAGGCGACCATCCTGCACGAATCGGTTCCAGGACATCACTTGCAGTTCGCGCTCTCTTTCGAGACTCCCGGCATACCCGATTTCCGCAAGATTTCTCGATTTACGGCCTACACGGAAGGTTGGGCCATGTACGCGGAGACGCTCGGCTCCGCTCTGCACATGTATGAGACTCCCTACGAACAATACGGCCAATTGCAGGGTGAATTGTTCCGTGCAGCCCGACTGGTCGTCGATACAGGAATTCACACGCAGGGCTGGACGCGCGAAAAAGCCATCGATTATATGTACGGCTCTGGCGCCGATCCTTCAAGAGATTTCATGGCCAGCGAAGTTGATCGCTACATAGCGTGGCCCGGGCAGGCCCTGGCGTATAAAATCGGCCAGCTGAAAATTCAGGAGCTTCGTACGCTGGCCGAAAAAGAGTTGGGACCGAAATTCGACATTCGGACATTTCACGATGTGGTGCTGCGAAATGGATCTATCCCGCTGAATATTCTCGAAGAGCAAGTTCGCGAGTGGATTTCGCAGACACAGAAAGCTACTGGCAGCGCGAAGAATTGATCGTGATTTTCGCAGCGTCCCGCCAGCGAATTTGCATCCTGCTGAAAGTAAGAGAAACCGCCGGCGAGGCGCTACGAAGAGCATCGTTGCCCGATTTCGGTCATGGTCAGGGTGAGCTAACATGCAAACAATGAATCGTAACGTCACCGCGATCGGCTTAATCTCTGACACTCACGGATTATTGCGAGAGGAAGCCCTGCGCGCCCTCGAAGGATCGGAATTGATCATTCATGCGGGCGACGTGGGAGATCCGGCGATCCTCGAAGCACTGAAGGTCATCGCTCCCGTCGTCGCGGTGCGAGGAAATGTGGACACGGAAACCTGGGCGTCCGCTTTACCTGAAACTGAAGTCGTGGAAACCAGTGCGGCAACGATTTTTGTGCTTCATGACGCTCATGCACTAGATCTCAATCCAGCCGCAGCGGGATTTCACATCGTTGTCAGCGGACATTCTCACAAGCCAGGCCGCACCGAACACGACGGCATCCTCTACATCAATCCAGGTAGCGCCGGGCCGCGACGCTTCCAACTTCCCGTGACGCTGGCCCGCCTCAATCTGGCGCAAACACCGTGGAGAGTAGACTTCATCGATCTCTCGCTTCAGTAGCACAGGCTTCAGCCTGTGTGCTTTTGAACTTAAATCTGAAATCGCGCAACACGAACTTCAAAACCACACAGGCTGAAGCCTGTGCTACTAAAAAAACCGCCGCAAGGCCGGAAAGATTCCAGCCCTGCGGCGGATTGTGCTTCACTTTAATTCTTTAGACGGCGTGAAAAACTTCGCCGGGAAGCCGGTCGACTCGCGATCGTTCGATGCGGCCGATGCCCATTCTGGTTCGTTCCTCAATTGCGGCAACGTCGCCATCGGGTTGCATCCTCTCCATCCGGATGCCGAGCGTGCGCTCCAGTTGAAGCAGCTCGGACCTCTGATCGCGGCCGAAGAGCGTTGAAGCAACGCCCATCTTGCCGGCGCGGCCTGTACGGCCCACGCGATGGATGAAATTCTCCGCAATTTCCGGCAGATCGTAGTTAATGACGTGTGCGATGTCCTGCACATGAATTCCGCGGGAGGCGAGGTCGGTAGCGACCAGAACGCGATAGCGTCCCTGTTGAAATCCGGTGAGAGCCGCCGTTCGCTGGGATTGTGAACGGTCGCCATGAATCATGGCGGCGGTGAATCCTTCGCGATTCAGATTGTTGGCAAGCTTCTCAGTTCCGCGCTTGGTGCGCGCGAAGACGAGGCACCGGCCGGTTTCCTTGGAAAGCAAACTTTGCAGTACAGCCTGTTTGCGATCTCCGGAAACCTCAAATGCCTGAACGCGGACATTCTCCGAAGGCTTCAGCACCGAGCCGAATGCGAGACGCACCGGAGTCTTCATGTAGTCGTTCACGAGATGCACGACCGAAGCTTCCAGCGTTGCGGAAAAACACATCGTCTGGCGCTCCTTCGGCAATACTCCAGCGATTCTGCGGATCGCCGGAAGGAAACCCATATCGAGCATGCGATCAGCCTCATCGAGGACGAGCACACGCAGCGCGCGGAAGTTAATCAGCTTGCGGCTGAGGTAATCTTCCAGGCGTCCCGGAGTGGCAACGACCAGGCGTGCACCGGCGCGAATCGCGCTGAGCTGCTTTGCTTCAGGCAAGCCGCCCACGACAAGCGCTGCTGCTGGAAGTTGTTTCCCTCGCAATACGTTGTATTGATCCACGACCTGCATGGCGAGTTCACGCGTTGGAACGAGCACGAGCGCCGCGATTCCCGCGGTCTTATGCTGCAGCAATTGCTCGATCACCGGAATCAGGAACGCGAGAGTCTTCCCCGTTCCCGTTTGCGCGGTCGCCAGCACGTCTTTACCTTCCAGTGCTTGCGGGATTGACGCGGCTTGCACCGGGGTCGGAATCGAGAAATTTGCAAGCGCGAGCCGTTCCTTCGTGTAATTGGAAATCTGTAGTTCTGAAAAATTCTGCATGGTTCTTCTTTTGTCTTTTCTGCTGGCGGGAGCCGTCGCGCCGCGCACACGAATCTTTTTCAGCGGGTCTACACTTCGTTTGAAGCGTTAGACTCCGCACCCTGTGCGGGCACACAACTGGCTTGGCCAGTCTTAGTTTTAATTACGCTGAAAACGTACGGAGGAAAACTGAGGCGGGGTTCACTCGAATCGAACTTACCTTACCAAGGCAACCACACCAAACAACCGATGTATTAAGCGCAAACGCAGTATACCACATGCGGTGGCGAATCGCTTGCACAAAATAATGTACCACAAGGCGCTTGCGTGTCTAGTTTGCCACGTCCGCGAAATAAAAAGGGTTAGAGGTTACTTCCCTTTGATCTCGATGGGTTTTTCAAGTTTGAAATTGAGCTTCGTTTCGGGCTCGATCGTGACATCGCGATCGCCAGTAAATGCAGCGCCCGCCGTGCCCGCGCCCGCTCCGGCGCCTGCACCGATTGCCGCGCCTTTTCCGCCACCTGCAATCGCGCCAATTAGTGCGCCAACGGCCGCACCGCCGCCAGCGCCGATTGCGGTCCTCTTGCCTCGGCCCTTTCCAGCTTCCGTGACGGAGGTCGTCCGGACCGAATATTTTTCGCCGTGCACCGTAATGGAATCGAGAGTTACGCCGAGTTCCGCACTCCCTTTAAATTTGCCGGCCGACTTCGCGACCGTAATAGTTCCCTGGGCTCTCGCACCTGATGGAATGACCACCTTTTCGCCCACTGTCACAGGCGCTGCAAGCGAAGCATCGAAATGATCGCCTTCATTGCTGGTCTTCGAGCTAATCCTTTGGTCGACCGTCACCCGAATGGGGGTTCCGGCTTCCACGACAATAGGCTTGGGCGCAAAAATTGGCGCAGCCGGTTTCTGCTCGCTGGACATTGCGGAATTTCCCGCCGAAGAGTCCGCGGCTCCGTTAGCAGGCTGTGTGGAGGACGTCGAGGGCGATTGGTTGCAGCCGAATAGCCCCATCAGGCCCGCGATCATGACAACTCGCACCAGCGCTTTGTTTTGCATCCTTTTTCTCCTATTGATCTAGAGTGGGTATGAAAAGCATAGCAGGAACCCGTGGGGCCAGGCACACATTTCCCGGGAAGATGTGCTCAATTATACGAATAGCTTAGGGTGCGCGGAGGTCGGGACTGAAGCTTCAGGGCTTAAAAGCCCTTCACAGAACGACACATATGTCGGGGCTGAAGAGTCTGTGTGAGAACTGCAAGACCTGAACGCCAGCGGCTTAAGGCCGTATTGATTTTACAGCGTTTATGTCGTGGCTAAAGCCACGACCCACAAGTATTCGTAGTTCCCACACAGACTCTGAAGCCCCGACCTCCTGAAAAGCAAATCTCGGACTAAGTTGTGCTTCCGGCGTTCTCATGGGATGATCGTAATTCCGGCGGGCTCCAGCGCCCGCGCCCTGTTCAGCCCAATTTAAGCATCAGGGAGAAAAGTCCGATGCAAACAGGCAAAGTAGAGGTCCTACCGCCAGTAGATTCGCTTGCACCCTTAAAGAGGCATTCGCGGGTGAGGTTGGGACTCGCGTTCGGGGTAGCCGCGGTCTCGGACATTTTGGCATTTTGGACCGTGATGGCTCCGCCCGTGCAATGGGCGCTCGACGTGGGCACGGCTTTCATCCTGTTCCTGATTCTCGGGCGACGGTGGGCGCTCCTGCCAGGACTGATCGCCGAAGCAATCCCGGGCATGGGAATCTTCCCCGTCTGGATTCTAGTGGTTGCCTCGATTGCCCTCTACGATGGCATTAAGAAACCGTCCCGGAATCAAGTAGGTTCCTGATCAAGCAGTGCGTGGATGATTGCATGTCAGTGCAAGCATTCGGCTCAGGAGGTCTGACCTTCAAGTCCGAAAATTGAGCACTGAGGTTAGGGCCTTTAGGCCCTGAAGCTTCAGGGGCTGAAGAGTCTGTATGAGAACTACGTAATTCTTGTGGGTCGTGGCTTTAGCCACGACATGAACGCTGTAAAATCACGGCGGCTGCCGGTTAAGTTCAGGTTTTGCAGTTCTCACACAGACTCTGAAGCCCCAACCCTGAGGGCTTGAACGTCGGCGCTGAAGCTCCGACCTCCCGGACACCGTTTTGTCACCAAACTCTATCAGGACCCCAGGGAAAAGCAGAAGCCCGTTGCCCTGCGCCCGCGAATCCACTATGCTCCGGATTCATAAGCGACACGTGGTCTGAAGCGCCCAAGCCATCGCGCAATGGAGGCTCTATGGAAACTTTTTCAAAACCATTTTCACGCCGCACATTTTTGACGAGCACAACATCAATGGGCGCATTGTTTGCCGCGACAAGATTCGCGCCATTGCCCGCGCTGGCCGAATCTCTTGCCGACGATCCCCGCATCGCCAAGCAGCCCATTGCTGACAAGGGTTTTGCTTCGATTCGAAAGATCGGCGACGGTTTGTACGCGACGATTGCGGACCGTTCGAAGGGGTTGCAGGCGCGCTGCAACGGCGGATTCCTGATCGGACGCGATGCGGCCGTCATGATCGAAGGATTTCAGACCACCACCGGGGCATCGTTTCAGCTGGAAACGCTGCGCACAGTCACGCAATTGCCGGTGCGCGCGGCAATCAATACGCACTGGCACTTCGATCATACCCTGGGCAATTCGGTCTACGGCGGCGCGGGAATCCCCATTTGGGCCCACGCCGATGCGGCCTCACGCATGACCGCGGTCTACCCGAAGTGGCAGGCCGAAGACCTGGCCACCTTCCTCGCTCCATGGGAGAAACGAGTGAGCGAGGCCAAGACGGACAGCCAGCGCGAACACGCCAAGAGTGACATCGAGGGTGTGACCGGGATGTTCAAACCCGTGAGCGAAACCGTTCTCGCCCTACCAAATCATCCGCTCGATCCCGCGAAAATGCCCATCAAGGTCGACCTGGGCGGCCTCACCATCATCATCGAAACCTATATCGGCCATACCGACACCGACCTGATCTTCAAGGTTCCAGAACAAAACGTAGTGTACACCGGCGATCTGCTGACTGGCGGGCAGTACCCCGTCAATATCAATGGGTATGCGTCGAAATGGCGCGCGACCTTGGCCAAGTTTGCGACATTCGATAAGGACACGCTCTTCGTTCCCGGCCACGGCCCGATTTGTGGTCAGGAAGGCGTCGCGGAGATGCGCGCGTGCTTTGACGACATCGGCGACCAGGCGGAAAAATCCTACAAGGCAGGCGTCCCTGTAGAAGAAGCCGTGGAGCGCTATGTTGTCCCGGACAAGTATAAGAATTACCGCCAATTTTCCTGGGGCTTCGCCATCGGCCGGACGATTGAGCAGTTGTACGCAGAGTGGTCCGGCAAGCCGGTGCAAGTACTGAATTATTCGTAGGTGTAGGGGGATTCGTGGTAGGGGGCGCACGGGAAAATTCGGTGGTGGGTCAAGGTTCGATACACGCGTAACTCATATGAGTGGATAACTTCCGAGTACGTCGTCAACCGCGCGCGATCTGTGTTCGTGGCTGTAGGTACCGGATTGTGATAGCATCCGCGAGTCGTTTCCCCGAGCAGAACGTCTCGTCGCTACCGATGAGCTGACCACGCGTAAGAGGCGGATTATATGCTTGTTGAAGTGATTGATCCGAAAAAGAGCGCGATGATCGTGGTCGATATGCAAAACGACTTTGTAGCGTCAGGCGCGCCTATGGAAACTCCCGCGGCACGTCAAGTCGTCCCCAGGATAGCCGAGGCATTGAGAGTCTGCCGCAATGCCGGGATCAAAATCATCTATACTGCGCATGTGCATCGCCGAGACGGGTGCGATATGGGATTGTTTGATGACCTTCATCCGTCGATTGCCAACCGAGATGCGCTGGTGGATGGCACACCGGGTGTGGAGATCTATGCTGATTTGGCACCACTAGCCGGCGAGCACGTGATCAAGAAACATCGCTACAGCGGCTTCTTCGGCACCGATCTGGACATCATCCTGCGAGAGTGGGGCGTCGATACTGTGATCATATCGGGCACGACCACCGAAAATTGCTGCCATGCAACGGCACGAGACGCGATGTTTCGTAATTATCGGGTCGTTTTTCTTTCCGACGCCACGGCAACTTATGACTATCCTGATAGGGGATTTGGCTCGATGGCAGCAGCAGAAGTCCACAATGCAGCCCTTGTAGTTCTGGCAGCATCAACAGCCCACGTAATGTCGGTCGACGACATGAAAACCCGGATGTCGAGCCGTTCAAATGTTGTCGTGGGGTCGTGACGCATTGAGCGGCGGACTCGATGCCCGCTCGGCTCGGGCCGTATCGTCTGCCATAGGCCACGCGTTGGCTGCATCGCCAAAGACCATGGCGCGCAGATCAGTGAGGTACCGTATCCAGATAAGGAAGTCGCTTCGGCTCAGCCCAGCGCGTGTGTAACGGGCTTAACAGCAACTTACTAAGATCACCCCTTCGCAGTCTGCTCTGGAGGAATTTTTTGCTGGTGCGGCCGAGCCAGTCTTTTCCGTAGCATTTCTCGAAACCTTCTTTTAGCAGCGATTCCAGAACTCCCGGCTTGCAGTTGGGGTGACTCCAGACCAGATGTTTCGTGTCGTATTTCGATAAATCTTTTTCGAAGATGCCGTATTGGGTGTCCAGCTCATTCCAGAGCTGCGTGCGCGGGTGCGGTGTGACGATGGTGATTTGCGTTACGTCCAGCTCCATTGCGGCGAGGGTGCCAAGATCTTCGCGGATTGATTCGGGAGTCTCCGACGGAAATCCGATGATGTAGTATCCGTGCGCGTATTTTCCCCCGCTGTTCAAGCGCCGCGCCAGCTCCATCACGGCTTCCACCTTTTCTCCTTTGTGAATTTGCTTCAGAACCTCCTGGTGAAAGCTTTCGATGCCGAAGAGCGCGCCCTCCATTCCTTTCTTGACCCACTCATCGAAGTTGCGCAGGAAGAGATCGACGCGCGATTGCACGAGCCACTTCACCCGGTACCGAGCCAGCATTTCGATCACGGCTTCTGCCTGCTGCGGAATGTTTCCGAAATTCTCGTCGAGGATCAGCACGTACTGAATCCCATGCGCGACGTAAAAACGGACTGCTTCCTCGATGGACCCGAGCGGAATCGCCTTCGGCCGCGGCGCAAACGCGGTGGTCTGGCAGAACGTGCACGGAAAACTGCAACCGCGCGTGGTGAAAAGAATTCCGATGGGCATCGGCCAGCCACCCGGGAGGCGGAACTCCGAGACCAGCGGCGGATGCCGCACCGCGCTGAGCGTCTTGCCGAGATTCTGCGCTACGGCATCTTCGCTATAGCCGCTGAAAACATTGTCAAAGCTCGCCTGCACCGAGGGCGTCAGAGCTCCGTAGTTTCCGGCCCAGAGTTTCTTCACGCCGGAAGCGCGCGCTTCCTCGGCCATTTGCAGAATGTAGTTGCTCTCCTCCAGGTAGAAGGAGTAGCCCACAACGTCCCAGCCTTTTTTCAAGGCATTCCGATATTCGGCGCGGGTCGGGTATTCCAGGATTTCTATGTCAGGAATATTCTGGCGGAGAAACCTCAGGCCAAAAGAAATACGCCGCGGCATTTGGAAGCGCCAGCGGAATCCTGCGGGAGCATTTTCGCGATAATAGTCATACAATCCGAAACCCTGATCAACCGTGGTGAGCAAAACGCGGGTCATGGGCAGCGCCTCCGCAAAAGAAGGATTTGGCCGTGACGCACTTGAAGCTGGTGACTTGCTCGGCGTACTCTAGCATGGCCGCGACGGCGCGCAAATACGGCGCGCTGCTCGGGTAGCGAAACTGTTCTTGTTTCACGTTACTAGGTCAAAGCGTCAGTCACCGCGGAAGGCGGAGAGACGTTCCGCATAAAGTGCAACCTTTCGCAATCAGCGACCCTCCGCCTCAAGGAGAGTCACTATACGACTGAGTCTCCTGAAAAGTTCGTCGTAGGCAAGAATTGTTACATCTTGCAATCGTTCTCGTTGAAGTTCGAAGCTTTCTCGCTTCGGACCACTCGTCAGTTCCTTCTCAGTATTGCCCGCAACGATCACGCATCGGGGCTCGCCAAGAGTAAGCGGTGTTGAGCGATCGGCCATTAAGCTATTGAAGTCTCGCATTAAACTCTGACGATATCTAAGCACCTGGGCGACCGCTCCCGACGACTCTCGTGACAACGGGAAAGCACCATCACGATATTCTGGTCCAAGTAAGCTTGTTTGCGGCGTCTTGATCTCTATCAAAACCATCGCGTCCGTCGATTCAACTGAGGCCAGGAAGTCCACAACATTTCCGCTTCTGTTGTGTACTTGTTTTCCGCCAACATATGCCTTCTTGCAAATGATCAGCATGGGATAGGCCAAAATTTGACTCAGCACGTAGGCACGATCCGTGAGAGCTTGTTGCCAGAACTCCTCTGAGCTGTTTGTCTGGTTCTGCTCCCAAAACTTCAAAGTGTCCTTCACAACTGCCAAATTTAGGATTACGTTCAGACCAGGCAGTTGGTCGGGGGCAATCGCGGCAAGTCTGGCGGCCGCTTCATTTCGGTGGGGCGAGGTGGCAAGCCACTTCAAGAGCTTGAGAAGCGTGCTCTCGGCACCCTCCTTGTTGGACTCGAGGAACTCTGTGAGATCCTGTTCTCCAAGTTCGAGGAACCTTGCGAGCCCAGCTCTAAGCCTCACATACCTAGTTTGACCCATTCGAATTCCATGCTGCCGGTAAAGCCGAAACAAGGCGCCGAGTTCTCTCAGAAGCGCCAGGAGCTCCCCGGAATGGATTTCGAGCTTGTAACCCTCGCCAGCCTTTAGAGATGAAAGCGGAAGGTTAGGAACCGAGGCCCACTCGTCTTTCTTCTTCTTTCTTTGATAGACAAATTGACCTTTAACACATGCGTCAGGATCGACTGAATTCGAAATAAGAATCGGCAGGAAAACCAGACGTACCAAGTCCGTCTGCCTCAAAACAATTGGATTGCTCTCGGCAGTAACCCGGGACGTTGATCTCGTCTCAATCTCTCTCATCTCTTGGCTGGATCGCGAGATGCTCTCTTGACTTACCCGCTTTGGCGATCCATGCGGATAGTATCACTTTGTAACTTCATTCCTCTTCAATTATTCTAGTTTTTTCCGCGCGAAAATAAAGAGCGACGTCGCGAGCAACAAAAACATCACCACGCCCAGCCAGCCACTCGTGGCCAGGCTACCGAGCAATTTTGTGCCGACGTTGAATGTGTCCGGTTTCATGAGCCCGGCGTCTTCCAGCACCTTGATCACGATCGAAAGCAGGCCAATGACGCCGCCGGCAGCAATCAATCCGCTCGAATAGAGAGCGCCCGGGCTGACTTCACTCTCAGCGTCGCTTTTTTTCTGTGCGCCGCGCTCGACGAGCCAACGCAACAATCCGCCCGCAAACATCGCCATGGTCGTGGCTATGGAAATGTACGAACCAACGGCGAAGGAAAGCGAACGCACTCCCAGGCACTCGATTCCAATCACCAGAAAAACACCTAGAAGCACCAGGCGCCAGGGCAATCGTTGCGTAAGTATGCCGTTGATAACCGTGGCCATCAGGCGAGCTTGCGGCGCGGGCGCCCTTTCACCGCCAATACCCTGTATCCATTGAATTTCGATTTGCTGCGTTGCGGGATCGTACAGATATTTACCGTCCGGCACTACGCTTGAACCCAGCGAGTTGACTAGAACGTAGGACTTTCCTGCGTGCGCGTAATTCTGCGATTCCACGCGCACACCTTCCGGAAGATGCGCGATCTCAATGGGAATTACGACGGGCGTATATTTTTCGAGGCCCTTATTCATCAAGAGCAGCGTGCCACCGATTGCGAAGGACGCTGCGAGAACGCCGATGATCAGCGCAACCTGCTGCCGCGCCGGAGTGGCCCCGACAAGGTAGCCCGTCTTGAGGTCCTGAGAGGTCGCGCCGGCATTCGCCGCGGCGATGGCGACAACTCCGCCAATCGTGATTGCCAGCGCGCCGTACGCGGGGCCGGTCCAACCTGTCACAAGAAACATGGCGCAGGTGGCCATCAGCGTCGCGATCGTCATGCCGCTCACCGGATTCGAAGACGTGCCGATTAACCCGCAGATGCGGCAGGACACGGTCACGAACAAGAACCCAAACACCATCACGAGCAGCGCAGCCACCAGATTCGCAAACAAACCAGTCTGGGCTCCGGGTATGGGCTTGAACGTCAGAAGCGCCCACATCATTGCCAGGATCAAGACAGAACCGATCAGGACGAACTTCATCGGAAGATCACGGTCTGTCCGGCTGGTCGCGGGTGCGACTCCGTCACGCTCTGCGCGCACGTCTTTGAGCCCGGACGTCAGCGCAGCGACAATCGTCGGGATGGTTCGAATCAGCGTAATCAGCCCGGAGGCCGCCACCGCGCCTGCGCCCATGGGACGAACATAAGTGATCCACAGTTGATCCGGACTCATTTGCGGGATGGGGATCGTCGAAGGGTAAAGCGGCACCGTCGAGTATTGGCCGAAGAAGCGAATCGCCGGCATCAGTACAAGCCAGGAAAAAACGCCGCCGGCAAAAAGCGTGCCCGCGATCCTGGGACCGATGATGTAGCCCACACCGAGGTATTCGGACGTGATTGCCGTGCGTACGGAAGAGCCGGGATACCACTTCGGCTGGTATTCGGGCTGATCGGTCCACAATTTCATGGCCGTCATCATCCACGTATAAACGCCGCCGATGCCAAGGCCCCAGAAAACTCGTCCGGCAAATGAGCCTCCGCGATCCCCTGCCACGAGTACGTCAGCGCAGGCCGTGCCCTCGGGGAAAAGCAGGTTGCCATGTTCTTTGACGATCAGTTGCCGCCGCAACGGCATCATAAACAGGACCCCCAGCCATCCGCCAATCAACGCGAGGAAAAAAACGCGCCAGTATTCCGCGTTGAGTGAAAATCCGAGAAAAATCAATGCCGGCAGCGTAAAAATCACTCCGGCAGCGACGGACTCACCCGCCGAACCGGTCGTTTGGACGATGTTGTTCTCGAGAATTGTGGATTTTCCGAACGCTCGAAGAATGGAGATGGACAAAACCGCGATCGGAATCGATGCCGAAACCGTGAGCCCGGCTCGCAAGCCCACGTACACTGACACTGCGCCGAACAAGATGCCGAAAATCGCGCCTAGAACGACGGCACGCAGGCTGAACTCGGTTACGTTGCTTGACGGGTCTACGTACGGGCGGAATTCCGAAGGCGGAGCCGTCGAACTCCACTGTTTATTGGCCAAGCATCACCTCCGCGAAGATTCCGATACTTCAGATGCCAACGATTCTATTTCTGGGTGGACTCCAAGCGGAGCCCGCACTCGTTAGAGCCTTCGCCCAGTCCACAAATGCCACAATCACAGGGAGTTCCGGTTCGCCCGGCATTATGGCCTAAAACCCTACAAGTAATGTCAGGATTTTGCGCAGGCTTCCCAAATTCACAATTTATTTTGTTGCCGCGGTGCTTCCTGTTTGAGCGCGCCTGCTGAACGCGGGCAGACGAATAAAATTATGGACGCATCGGGAAGAATCCGCAGTGCGTATCTTAGCTTCCCCGCTGCCAGCCGCTCTGCGGCCTGAGCGATCTCCAAAATATTTTCTTCGTTCAAATCGAGCTTATATAGATCCGCGCGATGCCCGAACGAATAGCTCTGATACGCCGGCTTTCCGGCTGTGGCAATTTCACCGAGGCGCTCCCAGAAACTTTTACGGCGAAAGATGCGGCGCTTCGCACCGGCGGAGCGATCGAGTTCCAATAGATGTTTGGGATGCGGTCCTCCCGATTCAAATATGGCCATGGTGCATTTTGCGGGGTCGAATGGACGAGAAGAATCAGCGTCGGGAAATCGCGTCAGCGCTACGGACAACTCCACTTCGTCCGCATCAAATCCCGGCCACGAGTAGCGGAAAAAGTGATAGACGACCGTGCCTGAATGCAGAATCTGCCGGATGCGCGCCGCATCTTTCCCGGTAACGCTCAAAATCATGTCGAGAAGTTCGTCCAGGCGAAACGTCTGCCGCACAACCGGCCGCACGGTTACGTAGCCGGCTTCTTCTTCGGTGTAACGGACAGGAATCGTCTCAGGCAGCGGCATCACGCGAGGATACGCGGTGAGAGACTCAAATGTCGATATGAGAACGTGCACTGATCTTTGTGGGTCACAACTTCAAGGTTGGCGGAAAAAAATAAACAAACTCGTCATTCCGAGGCACGCTGCGTACCGAGGAATCCATCTTGTCTGTGCATTCACACCGGGAGGGATTCCTCATTTTGTTCAGAATGACGGTCGAGAGACTTTTGTTGGTTCTTTTAGCTCATTTTGGAGAGACGCTCTTTCACCCGTTCCGACAAAATCTTGCCATCCACGGCTTTTCCCTCGAGGCGTACTTTAGCCGCCTTGATCACCGCGCCCATGGCCTTAGGAGAATTCGCGCCGGTTTCCGCAATCGCAGCTTCGATTGCCGCGTTCATGTCGGCATCGGATGGCGCCGCCGGCAAATAATTTTCGAGAATCTCGATTTCCTTTGTCTCTTTGTCGGCAAGGTCCTGGCGGCCGCCTTTCGCGAACTGCTCCACCGATTCACGTCGCTGCTTCACCAGTGTTTGCAGCACCTGCAGCGATTCGGCATCCTCAAGCGCGCGAACCTTCTCAATTTCCTTGTACTTGAGCGCTGATTTCACCATTCGCAGCACGCTCAGGCGGAGCTCGTCCTTGGACATCATCGCCTGCTGCAAGTCTTTCTGAATGCGTTCGATCAATGCCATCTCGTCTTACACGAACGAAAGTTCGTGTTCCTCCTGGTTTCTTAAACAACTAGGTGAATTAAAAAATATCTCTTTTCTGTAAATCACTATAGCACAGCGATTCACAGGCCGGCCCGGGTGACACCTCTTGTTTTTTGGGCCGACATTGTGTTCACATAACCGATGGCTAGGACACTCCATCAACTTCTGTTTATAAGCGCTGTCAATTGGTGTAAGCTTTTTGACCCCTGACCAAAACGCCTATGACTCATGTCACTGCAATCTTGCCTGCTGCCGGACTCGGCACCCGAATGGGCGCGGAGACGCCGAAGCAATTTCTTGAATTGGACGGCGTGCCGCTCCTGATTTTCACCCTGCGCCGCCTAGCAGCCTGCCCGGCAATCACCGAATTCGTCATCTCCACGCGGGCGGAGGAAGTGGATTCCATGGCCGCACGCATCGCCAAGGAAAATCTTGGACGTCCGGTTCGCATCGTCCGCGGCGGAGATACGCGGCAGGATTCCGTCGCCAACGCCCTTCCCGAAGTTCCAAGTGAGGCCGACTTGATCCTGGTGCACGATGCCGTGCGGCCGCTTGTAACCCGCGATCAGATCGAGCGCGTAATCGCCGAAGCTCGTTCCTGCGATGCCGCCATTCTGGGAGTGCCGGCAATGGACACCGTGAAGGAAGTGAAGCGCGCGAGTTTGCCAGCCGATGTCGCGCTCATTATCGCGACGATTCCTCGCGAGCGCGTCGTGCTCGCGCAGACCCCGCAAGTTTTTCGCGCTTCGCTGCTGCTCGAAGCGTTTGCCACGGCGCGACAGGACGGAGTGTCTGCCTCCGACGAAGCAGGCCTGATTGAGCGCATGGGCCGGGATGTTCACGTAGTGGCCGGCTCGGAGCGCAATTTGAAGATTACGCGCCCCGGTGACATGCAACTCGCCGAGTTTTATCTCCGCGAAGAGCGCGCAGGACGATGACGCGCGCAGGAATCGGCTACGACCTGCACCGTCTCGCGGAAGGTCGCAAACTCATCCTAGGTGGCATCGAAGTGCCGTTTCACAAAGGACCCGTGGGACATTCCGACGGCGACGCGCTGGCACATGCAATTTGCGACGCGTTGCTCGGCGCCGCAGGACTCGGCGACATCGGAACACATTTCCCGGACACCGATCCGAAATGGAAGGACGTCTCGAGTCTGCGATTTTTGGCCCACGTTCGCGAACTTCTTGCTGAAAAACGGCTCAACATTTCACACGTGGATGCTGTGGTCATCACCGAAAAACCGAAGCTGGGTCCGCATTTTCCGGCCATGAGGGAAGCGCTGGCTGCGTCACTGGGAATTTCTACTTCCGCGATCAATTTGAAAGCAAAAACAAACGAAGGCGTGGACGCGATTGGCCATGGGGACGCGATTGCCGCGCAGGCGATTGTCATACTCGAAGGCTGAGCTGCGGTACACTGCTCCCCACATGTTTCCGAAGCCCGCACCTGAAATTCACACCGCTGTGAATCCGTTCACGGCTGAAGATGTGGCAGCGATACTTCGAGAGCGCGGATGGCTTCGCCACGAGAACGAAGCTGTCGCTTCCGGACACGGGGCCAAGTCAGCGTCGGCACCGGAATGGATGGCAGAAGCTGCAGCGCTCCTCGGTCCTCGTGCGGAAAATCGCGAAGCGCTGTCCCGCCTGCTTGAAATGGTTTTTGAATACGACGCGCGCGCCACGCTTGCCTTGCGCGAATGCCAGGAAGTTTTGGCGCGGGAAGGCGCACGCCAGGTGATCCGCGTCCTGGCGACTGAAAT
>Ga0070735_10000809_pt1 | contig 31800 bp, 22 predicted proteins | sample Coa_R1_FD_66443 | JGI IMG/M metagenome (GOLD analysis project Ga0070735, IMG submission 66443) | Surface soil microbial communities from Centralia Pennsylvania, which are recovering from an underground coalmine fire - Coalmine... | ecosystem: Environmental > Terrestrial > Soil > Unclassified ...
AGAGTTTCGCCGTGGTCGTCGCCTCCATGGCTCGCATCGACAACAGCGAAGTAACGCCGCGGAACCCCGGTCGCCTGAGCGGCTGGAACAGATGGCTGAGTCTGAGCTGGCGCGGCGGTTGCGGGAGCCGCATTCGACGGACTGGCTGGCGGAATGTTCTGAACCGTGACGGTTGTCGGAGCAATCGTGATGGTCTTTCCATCGCTGCTGAACGTTGCCATGACGGGTATGGAAGCATTCACCGTGATCGCCGCGGCTCCGTTGCCCTCGCTAAAGCTCGCCGACGGCATCGTTTTGTTTCCGAATGTCAGCGTCGAAGATGCGGGGGAGACGATCGGTTCCCGAGAGAAAGTCATCCGCAGGGAGCCGGGTTCTGTCGCGATGATGGGATTGACGGGCGCGGTGAAATGAAAGACCAGCCGCGGAGGGTTTTCGCCCGCCAGGGATACGGTGAAATGCGTGGCAATACTGCCGATGAAAAGCCGCCCGGCCGCCTCATGCAGCGTCACAGGTCCACCAAGGAAGCGGGGCAAGAGCGATCCGAGCGAGGCGACCGGAACGAGACCGCGCTTGTTTTCCATCAGGAATTTGCCGCCGAGATCGGCTTCGCGTCCCATGACTTGCGCATGATTCCTTCCGACCTGGAAGTCTCCCTCCACGCTGCCGTTGTAACGAATCCTCCACTTGGAACCGTCAGCCTTGGCGGTCACCTGTCCTAAAGGCTCGAGCAGTTCGAGCAAGCCAACATAGTCACGACCCTCGCGCTGGACCAGCGGCAGAGCGTAATTCGCGGCGACGGAGTAGACGGAGAGATGCTTGTCAGCCGGCGCGCCGGACAGATAGAGCGCGGAAAGAAAAAGAACCGCGGCGGAAAGAATGGCGCAGAGCGAGAAGACTCGCCGACGATTGCTCTGCCGGACCGTCGCGGCCGAATTCTGCTGTCGGCGGCTAATCCAGCGCATAGGCCGTCAGTCCGCTCAGCAACTTGGGATAGAAATCGGTCGACTTCTGGGGCATGACTTCTCCCGCAAACGCCACGTCGCGTACCTGCTGCACCGGGCAGGGATTCATCAGGAATGCGATATTGGCCTCGCCTTTGCGCACCTGAGCGAGCGCCTCAGAAGCCTCGCGCAGATACGACAAATTCTCCTGATTGCGAATCGATTCCTCCGACAACTTCAGCACTCCTTCGAGCAGGACCTTGTGCAATTGCACGACGTCGAGCGCTTGCTGGCGCGAAGAGAGTCCCGTCATAAGCCGAGCTCCGGCCGGCTTCGGCGAGTGCAGGATTAAGGCGCGATCGGCGGTCACTGCCAACAAAGCCGTTCCGTTCTTGCCCTTATCCTTGAGCAGCGCCGTAGCTTTTGCGGCGTCGATTGAAGCATCGATTTCCCCTACTTCAAAGAATTCGGCGCTGGCTTTTCGAAATTCGTCCGCCGAAAACGACTTCAGCGAATGCACGACGCGATGCGTGGGCAACACAAGCAAACCGGGGTCGTTCATGTTCACGAACGTCATCATGACGAATTCATGCGCCGCGTCGGGATCGCTCGTTCCGGAAGAAGCGCGGCATTCGTTTCGGAAATTCAAGGCCGTCTCATAGCGGTGATGTCCGTCAGCGATGACAAGTTGCTTATCGCGCATTTCGGCATGAACCGATCCGACGACCGCAGGATCGCTCACCTGCCAGACGCGATGCGAGACTCCGTACTCGTCAGCAACGTCGATGGTCGGAGCCGATGCAGCGCCTCGCCGCAACAAGTCGTCAATCTGACCGGAATCTTCGTACAACAAAAACAATTGCTCGTAGTGAGCCCGGGTGGCTCGAAGCAGATCAAGGCGGTCCGCTTTAGGTTTCGCCAGCGTCTGCTCGTGGCGAAAAACGACTTTGGCGGAATAATCCTCGACCCGTCCTGACGCGATGAATCCACGGCGCTCAAACTTCTGCCCGGAGGGCGCTGTAAATGTCTGGGAGTACCTGTAAATCGAAGGCGAAGCGTCCTGCTGAAAAATGCCATTCTTGCGCCAGTCCCGCGCGTAAGCAGCGGCTCGTGTGTATACGTTTTCCACAGTATTGTCGCTGGGGTTCCGGCGGCCCAGGATAATCCTGACGAGGTTGTACGGGCTCGCCGCATAGTAACGTTCCTGCATGGCAGGAGTGATCTTGTCGTAAGGCTGAGTGACGACCTCGGCGGCAGTAACTCGCCGAAGGTTGTAGCGCAGAGCAGGGAACGGGCGTATGTCGGCCATGAGTTTGTAGGAGACCTTTGATTGTAACAAGTTAGCGGCGAGGATCAGATGCAAGAAGCGGTCTGAGATCGGATGGCGCGCCGGACGGGCAGTTTCGCGGGGTTCCTTTCGGTGTGATCCAAAATACTTGTCTCTCGGATTTGACAAAAACACTGCGCCGCACGGCGTAACCTGTGCTAACATCCGCGACATCGAGGTATTTATGGCCCGCCTTGCCAAAGGGCGTTGGTCATCTCGCCCGAAGGCCTTAGCTCGGAGTGACTCTTCGGCTCTCACCTGGGATCCGACTCAATTCCTGCTGCGGGAAAAGTGTGCTTCGGGTGCGGTGCAGATGGGGCGATGTTTCGCCCTCGCCCTGATCGTCTGTGTGTGCTTCGTCGTGACGGCAGGAGCGCAGACGACCGACGTGAACGATGTTCACGTCCAGCCGCGCGAAATCGAGAAGCCGAAGGATCCGCCCAAGCCGGATATCTTGGCGTCAACCACGGACGGCATGAAAGCCCACGTGCGCCCGCTGAAGGTCAACGTCGATCTGGTGCTGGTTCCCGTGACGATCACCGATCCCATGAACCGCCTCGTCACCGGCCTCGATAAAGAAAATTTCCAGCTTTATGAAGGCAGCCAGCAACAAGAGATTCGCACGTTTTCCAGCGAGGACGCCCCGGTATCGCTGGGCGTGATCTTCGATTCCAGCGGCAGCATGACCAGCAAGATGGACCGCGCCAAAGAGGCGGTCATTGAATTCTTCAAGACGGCCAATCCGCAAGACGAATTCTTCATGATCACCTTCAACGACGAGCCGAATGAAATCACTGACTTCACGAGTTCGGTCGACGACATTCAGAACCGGTTGGTCTTTGCCGTTCCGCAGCATCGCACCGCCCTGCTCGACGCCATTTACATGGGTGTCCGCAAGATGCGCGAGGCGAAGTATCCGAAGAAGGCTTTGTTGATCATTTCCGACGGCGGCGACAATCACAGCCGCTATACGGAAAACGAGATCAAGTCGCTGGTCAAGGAAGCCGACGTTATGATTTACGCGATCGGCATCTACGACCGGTACGCCTCCGCGGTCGAGGAGCGTTTGGGACCCGAACTGCTGAGCGAGATCACGGAATTGACCGGCGGGCGAGCCTTCACGATCGACAATCCGAACGATCTCAGCGACGTTGCCACAAAGATCGGAGTCGAGCTACGCAACCAATATGTTCTCGGATACCGTCCAACCAAAGTGGTGCGCGACGGCAAATGGCGTAAGATAAAAGTGAAATTGTTGCCACCGAAAGGATTGCCCCCACTTAGGGTGTATGCCAGGACGGGATATTACGCGCCTGCCGAATAGAGTCGCCAGGAATCTGTTTTTTCTCACGTTTACCATCTGGGCCGTGATGCAAGTGTCTCTGTATGCCCAGGGACAAGCCTCGTCCCAGGATCAGACCAAGCCGGCCGATCCTCCCGCCGCTTCCTCGAAGCCTCAAGAAAAGCAAAAGCAAAGCGATAACGAGGAGAAGAACCTCAATGACCAGGGCGTCTTCGTCTTCAAAAAAGACGTAGACGAGGTCATGCTGCATGCATCGGTGGTCGACGATCACCAGCATCTGGTCACCAATCTCGATCGCAGCGCCTTCACCGTTTACGAAGACGGCAAGCCGCAAAAGATCATTTCGTTTCACCACGTGGATATCCCCGTGGCGATGGGAATTGTGATTGACAACTCGGGATCGATGCGGGAGAAGCGTGCCAAGGTGAATCAGGCGGCTCTGAATCTGGTGCGATCCAGCAATCCGCAGGACGAAGTCTTCGTCGTGAATTTCAACGACGAGCAGTATCTCGACCAGGATTTCACCAACAACCTGCTGAAGCTGAAGGAAGCGCTGGAGAAGATCGACGCGCGCGGAGGTACGGCTCTCTACGATGCCATCGTCGCCTCGGCCGACCACGCCAAGCAAAACGCCCGGCTCGAAAAGAAAGTCCTTTTTGTCGTGACTGACGGAGAAGACAACGCGAGCAGCGAGACCCTCGAGCAGGCCGTCAAGCAATTGCAGCAGGACAATGGTCCGGCCGTTTACGCCATCGGAATTCTTGGAGACGAAGAACATCCGCGGCGGGCCAAGCGCGCTCTGGAAATCATCGCCGAGCGTACCGGCGGAATCGCATTTTTCCCGAAGACGCTCGACGAGGTCGATCAGATCAGCCGCACGATCGCTGGGGATATTCGTAACCAATATGCGATCGGGTATAAGCCCACGAATCCGCAGTCGGCGGGCGGATTCCGCCAGATCCGAGTCGAAGTCAAAGCCAAGGGACACGGCAAGATGGTCGTCCGCACCAGGACCGGCTACTACGCGGGGGCGCAGTCAGTCGCAAACGCGAAGCCCTAAGCGCCTTCACAGAGTTAAGTGCCGCAATCCGAAGCCCCAGGCTTTCGGCGCGGCGAGGAATCTCGCTCGGGCAGCGACGGCGATCTCTACTTCGCGGAGCCCGCCCCCTCAATCAAGCCAGCCGCCGAATCGATCAGCGCCGATTCCTGCTCCAGCGCGTTCGAGACCCGCCCAATCTCTTCATCGGCCTCCGCATATCGTTTCTGCTCGATCCCTTCGCGCACTCCGGGCACGGTCTTCACGCCGTATCCTGAATAAACTCCCGGCGCATACAGCAGATGCTTGTACCACGGCCGCCGCGGCAATCCATCGTCATTCGTGAGCTTGCGCTCGCTCTCAATCAGGTCGGCATTCAGTGCACGCAACTGTTCCGCTGTTCCGTCGCTTGAGGCCACACCTTTTTCCGCCAGGGCTTTGCGGTAGTGATCGGCGCTGCGAGTGAGCGCGTCGGCGGCATTTTCGAGCGGAGCGAAGTTCAGATGCGGAGGTACTTCCTCGCGCGGCGGCGCAACCGTCGGCCGACGCGGATCGAACGTCGCCTTGAACACTCCTTCGTCGAGTTCCTTGTCGCGCTCGCGCGCTTCATCCTGTTTGTCGGCCAATAACTTTTCGAGATCTTTCGTGTATGTGTGCACCGTGTCGGCGAAATCCGTGAAGTCAAATGGCAGGATATCTGCATCGGCGAGCCGCATCACCGCGCTGCCGTTCGTCTGCGACAAGGTCCGTCCGTAGACGAAATCTTTGTCCGAGAAATGCGTGTACCAGTAGAAGTCGTCGTAGATCGAGTGATAAATCCCCTGCGGATCTTCGCCGCCATAACTCATGTCGAGCGTGGCGATGCCGAGGTGATCGAGAAAACCCGTGAAATCAGTGCCGGAGCCGAGCGCGGCAATTCGTATATCGGGCCGCGTACGCAATTCGTTGCGTTCGTCGGCATTTTTCGCATCAGAAATTTCCGACAGATGCAGCCGCTGCCACACCGTCATATTCGTTTCCGGATCCTGAATGTCGCGCGCGATGCCGTTGGCGAATTGCTCGAGCGTATGCGATCCGCCCATGTTGAGCAGGCCGCGGTCATTGCCGTCGGAGTTGATGTAGACCGCGGCATGCTGCCGCAGTTCCTCGGCATGCGTCTCGACCCACTCCGTTGATCCCAGAAGCATCGGCTCTTCACCGTCCCATGCTGCATAGATGATCGTGCGGCGCGGCTTCCAGCCTTGCTTCAGAAGCGTGCCGAAAGCGCGCGCTTCTTCGAGCAGCGCTACCTGCCCCGAGACCGGATCTTCCGCTCCATTGACCCATGCGTCGTGATGATTGCCGCGGATGATCCACTCGTCCGGAGCGACGCTGCCCGGAATTTTCGCGATGACGTCGTACACCGGTTTGATGTCCCAGTTAAACGCGACCTTCAGGTGAACTTTCGCCGGACCGGGGCCGACGTGATAAGGAATCGGCAAGTTGCCTCGCCATTCTTCCGGAGCCATTGGGCCTTTCAGTGCAGCCAGCAGCGGTTGCGCGTCGCCATAGGAGATCGGCAGCACGGGAATCTTCGTCAGGCTCTTCGCGTCTTTCAACGCGAGTCGCTTGGCGTCGGCGGTCGCGCCGACTCCGGGCGTAAGCGGATCACCAGGGCTGGCCGAGGCAAAATCCATGACGCTGCCGCGCTGCACTCCGTCGGGATTGCGCATCGGGCCCTGGGGGAACACGTCATCGACACCATAGCCGTCATCGCGCGGCTCGGAATAGATGAGGCATCCGATCGCGCCATGCTCGGCGGCCACCTTCGGTTTTACCCCGCGCCAAGAGTGGTAATACTTGGCGATAACAATCGCGCCCTTTACGGAAATGCCGAGGTGGTCGAGCTTTTCGTAATCCTCAGGAAGGCCGTAATTCACGAACACCAGCGGGGCGTTCACATCGCCATCGATCGAATACGCGTTGTAAGTCGGAAGCTGCTCCGATTTCTGATTGGAAGTCGGATCCACCGCGAGCGCGGGCTCCTCCAGTTTCGCCGTGAACTTCGTGGGCTCGACCATTTCCAGCACGCGTACTTTCGGAGTCGGAAAAAGCACGTTGAAGGTCTCAATGTGCGCATCGAGTCCCCATTCTTTGAAGTGAGCGAGAATCCACTCGGCATTGTCCTTGTCGTACGGCGAGCCCACGTGATGAGGCCTGGCGCTGAGCCGCTGCATATACGCGCGAAGGTTGGCCGGCTCAGGAATGGCCTTGAATCTCGCCTCCCAATCGCGCTCCGCCACGCTCGATTTTGCGGAGTAGCCGGTGAGCGGAGCCTCGGCCGAACCGAGAAACATCGATGGGAATGCCAGGCACAGAATAAGAAGGACTGCGGCCGAACGTCGCATGCGGATCCTTTCCAATCGTGGAATGGGCGGCATTATAGCTGTAGGTCGCCGTTTCTCAGCGATTTCTTTCCGCGCTGAAATCCTGCCCGGCGGCGCCCCATTCGTGTTCCCCGTGGTTCCAGCAATAGAGTTCGCGGCGTACAGAATTGACGGGTACGCGCCGCACTGCGTACCCTGTAGAGTGAGTTCGAAAACTTCTGAAATGTCCCGCTTGCGCGTTGCCGACGACATTACCCAACTGGTCGGCGAAACTCCAATGTTGCGGCTGAAGAATCTGGTCCCAGTCGGATCGGCCGACGTCTTCGCCAAACTCGAATATCTGAATCCCGGCGGGAGCGTGAAAGACCGCGCGGCGATCGGGATCATCAAGCGCGCCGAGCAAGAGGGGAAGCTATCCCCCGGCGGAACCATCGTCGAAGCGACAGCCGGAAACACCGGGATCGGTCTTGCGCTGATCGGGGTGAATCGCGGCTACAAGGTCAAGCTCTTCGTCCCCGAGCGTTTCTCAGAGGAGAAAGTCACGATCATGCGAGCGCTGGGCGCCGAAGTATCACGCACGCCTGACAGCGAAGGGATGGCCGGCGCGATCAAGCGAGCGAAAGAGTTCGTCGCCAAAGATCCGAAAGCCTTCATGGCCGGACAATTCGAGAACCTCGCCAATCCCGACTATCACTACGAAACGACAGCGCGGGAAATTTTCGAACAGATGGACCAGCGCGTCGACGCAGTAGTGATCGGCTGCGGCACATGCGGAACGTTCTCCGGTGTGGCGCGCTTTCTGAAAGAAAAGAATGCGCGCGTGCTGGCCATTGCGGTCGAGACGCAGGGCTCGATTCTCGGCGGAGGCCCTCCGGGGCCGCACAAAGTCGAAGGCATCGGAGCAAGTTTTATCCCGAAGACCTTCGACAAATCCGTCTGCGATGAAGTCATGATGGTGAGCGACGCCGACGCATTCGGCATGGTGAAAGAACTCGCAGCCAAGGAAGGAGTCCTCGCCGGATCGAGCGGCGGCGCGGCTGTAGCTGCGTCCCTGCGCATCGCGAAAAAACTCGGTACGGGTAAGCGGGTGGTCACCATCATTCCCGACTCTGCCGAGAGATATCTGTCGAAGAAGATATTCGAAGGCAGCATCTAGACTGGGGTTTCGCAAGAATTCCATGAAGAAAACTGAACAGCTGGGCTTTGCCACGCGCGCCATCCACGATGGACAAGAACCCGATCCGCTCACTGGAGCGGTGACCGTCCCGATCTATCCGACCTCGACCTATGTCCAGCAGGGAATCGGCGAGCATAAGGGATACGAGTATTCGCGGGTTTCGAATCCCACCCGCACGCGGCTGGAAGAGAACCTCGCGTCGCTCGAAGGTGGAGTTGCATCGCGCGTATTCGCAAGCGGGATGGCCGCGATCAATGCGGTCGTGAGCCTGCTGAGGTCCGGCGATCACGTTTTGTGCGGCAATGATCTGTACGGAGGCACGCCGCGGCTGTTCAACACCGTGATGGTGAACTTCGGACTGGAGTTCTCCTACATCGACACCACCGAGGCCGAAAACGTCGAGCGCGCCATCCGCCGGAACACGCGCATCGTGTACGTCGAGACGCCGACGAATCCCATGATGCGGTTGACCGATCTGGATGCCATCAGCGCGATTTGCCGCCGCAAGAAAGTGCTGCTGGTGGTCGACAACACATTCATGTCCCCGTACTTTCAGCAGCCGATTGCGCACGGCGCTGATATGGTTGTGCATTCGACGACGAAGTTTCTGAACGGCCACAGTGACGGGTTGGGCGGCGTCGTCGTTTGCGCGCATGAAGAGCAGGCAGAGAAGTTGGCGTACCTGCAGAAGTGTGCGGGCGCGATTCTGTCTCCGTTTGAATGCTGGCTCATATTGCGGGGCGTGAAGACGCTTGCGGCGCGCATGCAGATTCACGACCGCTCCGGGCGAATCGTGGCGGATTTCCTGTCGAAACATAAGAAAGTCGGAAATGTGTTCTATCCCGGACTGCCGGATTATCCGCAAGCCGCGCTGGCGAAGCGCCAGATGAGCGGATTCGGCTCGATGATTTCGTTCGAAACCGGATCGCTGAAGAATGCGAACAAGATGCTGAAGAAAGTTCGCGTCTGCTCGCTGGGAGAATCGCTGGGCGGAGTCGAAACGCTGATCTCGCATCCGGCGACGATGACGCACGCGGCGATCGGACCCAAGGGCCGCAAGGCGATTGGGATCACCGACGGGCTGGTGCGGATCTCGGTGGGCATTGAAGACGTTGACGATATCCTCGCTGATCTGGATCAGGCGCTGAAGGCGATTTAGTCAGCCACGGATTCACACGGATTGGACAACCTCTTGAGCAACAACCCCCAAGCTGATTCCCGCGAGTGGAATTCTTCTGCCTACCATCGGTTGTCGGGTCCGCAGGTAAGTTGGGGAAAGAAAGTTCTCGGGCGTCTGAAATTGCGCGGTGACGAGCGCGTGCTCGACGCTGGCTGCGGCAGCGGGCGGCTCACTGCCGATCTGCTCGATGCATTGCCGCACGGACGCGTGGTGGGAATCGATCTCTCGCAAAACATGCTGCGATCTGCGCGCGAGCATCTTGCCGCAGATTTTGGTCAGCGCCTGAGTCTTGCAGCCTCCCATTTCCTGGATCTGCCGTTTCAGCATTCATTCGATGTCATCGTAAGCACCGCTGCGTTTCACTGGGTGCTCGACCACGATCGCCTGTTCCGCAATCTTCACGCGGCGCTCCTACCCGGGGGCCGGCTGGAGGCCCAGTGCGGAGGCGGACCAAACATTGCGAGTTTGCGCCATCGCGCGAACCGGCTGGCCGCGACTCCGAAGTTCGCACCGTTCTTTGCTGGATTTCGCGAGCCGTGGCTCTTTGAAGATGCCGCGGGTGGCGCGGAAACGCTGAAGGGCGCAGGATTCGTCGACATCGAAACTTCCGTCATATCGGCGCCGACCGTGCTTGACGATGCCGCTCACTACAAAGAATTTGTGCGCAACATCATCTTCCGGCTTCATCTGGAGAAGTTGCCAACTGAAGAATTGCGCTCCGAGTTTATGGAGACTCTCACGGAACAGGCAGCCAAAGATGATCCGCCATTCCTGCTCGATTACTGGCGCCTGAATCTGCGCGGCCGCGCCGCCTGAGCCCTATTTCACCGACTCTCCAATCCACCGGAGATAACCCGTGCTCCCCTCCTCGATGCTGACTGCAATGCATTCCGGCAAATCGTAGGAGTGCAGCTCTCCAATCGCATCCCTTACCTTCGAGAAGTTCGCTGCCGTCGTCTTGATCAGCAGCAGCCATTCGCGGCTCGATTCGACCTTGCCTTCCCAGCGATAGATTGATTCGATCTGCGGGACGATATTCACGCAGGCCGCCAGTCGCTGCTCGACGAGGTAGCGCGCGATTTTGCGGGCTTCCTGTTCGGATCCCACCGTGGACAGGACGATTCGCTTGTCGGTCATATAAAATCAGCCGTTCGGTCTCAATATTTCGCGTTGCCCGTGAAGCATTTGAGCCGACGGAGCAGAGCCTTATGCTAACCCAAATCAAGTTTGGAACCTCGGGATGGCGTGCGGTCATGGCCGAGGAATTTACCTTCGCCAACGTCCGGCGCGCGGTGGGCGGAATCGCCCGCTACGTGGCATCGCAGAAGCCCAAAGGAGCGCGCGTGATCGTCGGCCGCGACCCGCGGTTTCTGGGAGAGACGTTCTGCTCGATGGCGGCGGAAATTCTGGCCGCACACGGCATCACGCCGCTGGTCGTGAAAGAGGCGGCTCCGACTCCTGCATTTGCCCACGCCGTCATCACGAATAAGGCAGATGGCGTCATCAATTTCACCGCCTCGCATAATCCGCCGGAATACAGCGGCATCAAGTTTTCCACCCCAGACGGATGCCCCGCACTCCCCGAAGTTACGAAAAAGATCGAGGCGGAAATTGTGGCGGGCGACAACGGGCCCTTCGGCAAGTCGGAAGGCACGACCCTAAAAGCCGAGTCGCTCGATCCCAAGCCGGCATATTTGAAACGCCTGGGCGAGATCATCGATCTCGACGTCATTCGCAAAGCAAATCTTCGGGTGGCCTTCGATCCGATGTGGGGCGCGGCTCGCGGATATTCCGACGAACTGCTGCGCTCCGCGGGGTTGCAGGTGGCGACCGTCCACGATTACCGCGACGTGCTATTCGGTGGACACGCTCCCGAACCCGACGACCATCTCCTCGAAGACCTGCGCAAAACGATGAAAGAGTCGGGCGCGCAGATCGGCATTGCCACCGACGGCGATGCCGACCGCTTTGGCATAGTCGATGCCGACGGAACGTTTCTGCAGCCGAATTACGTGATCGCCCTCCTGTTCGACTATCTGGTCGAGAGCCGCGGGTGGAAGAATGGCGTTGCGAAATCCGTCGCAACGACGAATCTCATCAACGCGCTCGCGCAGTTTCATGGCGTCGAGTTGCACGAGACACCCGTAGGTTTTAAGTACATCGGCGAATTGATCATGCAGGACAAGATTGCAATCGGTGGAGAAGAGAGCGCCGGGCTCTCGATTCGCCATCATGTCCCCGAGAAAGACGGCGTGCTCGCCGGATTGCTTTGCTGCGAGGCCGTCGCGCGAAGAGGCAAGTCGCTCGGCGAGCAGTTGAAGGCGATCAGTAACCAGGTTGGTTCGTTCTATCCGCTTCGGCAGAACTTCCGATTGACGCCGGAGGTGAAGACGAAGTTCACTGAGAAGTTGAAGTCCGATCCGCGCGAGTTCTGTGGTCACACGGTCAGCGAAGTGGTTCGCAAGGACGGATTAAAGCTGTTATTCAGCGACGGATCGTGGGTCTGCTACCGGCTCTCGGGAACGGAACCGGTCGTGCGTGTTTATAGCGAGGCCCGCAGCGAGCCCGGTCTCGAAACACTGAGCGCGGCCGCAAAGAACTGGATTTTTCAGTGAGGCATTTTGGTAGATCGTTTTAAAAACATTGCCAGTTTTCCGGCGCGCCACCTTCCCACTCCCGAGGAAGGTCTGCGGGCATTTTCCGAACACGCACCTCAGGCCGAGGCCATTGCCGCTTCCTGGATCGAACGCGTGCGGCCCTATGCCTCGGCCGTCTACGCTCTACGCCGCCGGATTGCGACCATTGCTGTAGCCGTGCTGGCGGGATCATTGTTTGTGCATGTTATGTTCGGCGCCAACGGAATGGTCGTTTACAAGAAGAAGCGCGCGGAATATCAGGCTCTACGCAAGCAAGTGGCCGATGTCCAGCAAGAGAACGAGCGGTATACGCAACAGATTCAAGGGTTGAAGAGCGATCAGAGTGCGATCGAGAAAGAGGCCCGCGAACAACTTGGCTACGCCCGCCCAGGAGAATATGTCTATGTTCCCCCCGCCCCGCCGAAGCCTCTGCCCAATACGAATCGCACCGCGAAAAAATAGTCCGCGAATTTTCCTGCCGTGCAACCTGCTTCCATTGTGCTGACAATCGCCTGCTATGCCTGTGGTATATTCCAGATCACGACTCAACGGGATCGTTGCCTGACGACACCCTTCCCGTCACCGTTTCTGCGGCGTGGGGCCGCAATCTGAATTTCACAAAGGAGAGCTACCGGCCATGAGAAAGCTTCTAGCATTCTGTTTTGCGGCATGTCTCGTATGTACTCTGTCGGCAATGGCGTCCGACATGGGGAAGAGCACAACTGTGAAGGGATGGGTTACCGACGACAAGTGCGGCGCCAAGGGCGCGAATGCCAAGGCTGAGGCGTGCACAAAGAAGTGTCTGGCGGCAGGCGCGGGCATGGTGGTTGTCACCGACGGCGATGAAAAGGTGCTGAAGGTGGAGAATCCCGATGCGCTGAAGGCCCATGAAGGCCATCACGTGGCCGTTAAGGGGATGGTGTCTGGCGATTCGATCAAGGTAGAAAGCGTGAAGATGCTGTGAAGTTTGAAGTAGGGTATTGAAATGTAAGGGCGGCCAGCGACCGCCCTTCTCGTTTTTGCTCGGAGAATTTACCGCACCACGCCTTCCAGCGGCGAGCTGGCGGTCGCGTAAAGCTTCTTCTGCATGCGGCCCGAGAGATATGCTTGCCTCCCGCCGACCACTGCGTGCTTCATTGCTTCTGCCATCAGCACGGGATCCTGGGCGTTCGCGATGCCCGTATTCATCAGCACCGCGTCCGCTCCGAGTTCCATCGCGATTGCCGCATCCGAAGCCGTGCCCACGCCTGCATCCACGATGAGCGGCACACCCGTGATCATCTCGCGCAGGATTCGAATGTTGGCCACATTCTGGATCCCCATCCCGCTGCCGATCGGCGCTCCGAGAGGCATCACCGTCGCCGCGCCGGCATCGATCAGGCGTTTGGCGAATACAATGTCGTCCGATGTATAGGGCAGAACCGTGAAGCCTTCCTTCACCAGCACGCGGGTCGCTTCGAGCGTGGCCTGCACATCGGGATAGAGCGTCGCCTGATCGCCGATGACTTCGAGCTTCACCCAATCGGAAATGCCAACCTCGCGTCCGAGGCGCGCCGCGCGGATGGCTTCGTCCGCGGTGTAGCACCCGGCGGTGTTGGGCAGCAGAAAGTATTTCTTGGGATCGATGTAATCAAGTAGCGATTCCTTGCTGCGGTCGAGATTGACCCGTCGCACCGCAACCGTGACCATCTCGGCTCCGCTGGCTTCGAGCGCCCGCGCCGTCTCCTGAAAGGATTTATATTTTCCCGTGCCAACAATCAGCCGGGAGCGGAAAGAACGTCCGGCAATCATCAATGAATCCGACATGCAGGTATTGTAGTGAATTTGACGGCAGGTAGGGTAATGGCTGCTGACAGAATCCCTACGTCGCGGCCGCCGCTTCCGCCTGCGCGTAGAGATCGTCGATCTGCTTGCGGTAGCGGTCTTCGATCACCCGCCGCCGCAGCTTCAAGGTCGGCGTCATCGAGCCGTCCGCGACAGTGAATTCATCCGCGACAACCAGCACGCGTTTCAACTTCTCGAAGCGCGCAAGATTCTCATTGATGCCCTCGACGATTCCCTCGTACAGAGCCTGTACTTTTGGATTCGAGACTAGTTCGGCGCGCGAAGAAAATTCGACGTTATTCGCCCGTGCCCATTGTTCCAGCAGCGTGAAGTTCGGAGACACGATCAAGGCGGGGAACTTGCGCCGATCGCCGAGAATCGCCGCTACTCCCACCAGAGGATTCAGTTTCAGCGAGTTTTCGATCGGCTGCGGCGCAATAAATTTTCCGCCCGACGTCTTGATGAGATCCTTCTTGCGGTCGGTGACCGAGAGATATCCGTCGGCGTCGATATTGCCGATGTCGCCAGTGTGAAACCAGCCATCGACGAGCGCGGCTTTCGTCTCCTCCGGACGGTTCCAATACCCCTTGAAGACTGACGGGCCTTTGACAAGGATCTCTCCATCCTCGGCGATGCGCACTTCGATGTTGGGCAGGGTTTTTCCTACGGTGCCAATGCGGTGATTGACAGGCGTATTGACTCCAATGACCGGTGAAGTCTCCGTCAGGCCGTAGCCTTCATGAATGCGGATTCCAACCGTCGCGTACCACTCTGCAAGCTCGCGGCCCAGCGGGGCGCCGCCCGAGATGAACGTCTCGACCTTGCCACCCATTCCTTCGCGAATCTTGGAAAAGACAAGTTTGTTCGCCAGCTTCCAGCTGAACGACGAAGGAGTCTTTCCCGCGAGGATCTGAGGTTTGTTCGCGCGTCCGACCGAGAGCGCCCAATCGAAAATGGCGCGCTTGGGGAATCCTTTCGCCTTCATTTCCGCCTGGGCATAAATCTTTTCATAGACGCGGGGCACGGCCACAAACAAAGATGGCCGGACTTCCTGCAATACCTCCGGCAGACGATCAATAAATGGACAATACGCCAGCGTTACGCCGTGATACATCATGGCGAAATCCACGTGGCGCGCGGTAATGTGGCAGAGCGGAAGGAAAGAAATGCTGACCAGCCCGGGCCGCATGTCAAAGCCCAGCAGCGAGCACATGATGTTCGAAGCGATGTTGCCGTGCGTCAGCATCGCGCCTTTCGATGTTCCCGTTGTGCCCGATGTGTAGACGATCGTGGCCAATGTATCCGCAGAGATTGCGCGGGCGCGGGATTCGAGTTCCGAGCCGAGGCCAGCCGGTCCCTGGCGGATGATCTGCTGCATCGTCGCGCATCGGCTGGCGAACGGAGTCAGATCGCCCGTGAACTCGATCGAATCCATGACAATAATTTTTTCGAGCTTCGTCTCGCCGGCGATCGAAAGGATCTTGTGTAACTGCTGGTCAGTCGAAACGAAGATTACGCGGCATCCGGAATCATTCAGAGCGAACGCAGTTTGCTCGGGGGTCAGCGTCGTGTACAGCGGTACCGTGACCGCGCCAAGCAGCAGGCCGGCGAAATCCGCCGTGGACCACTCTGGCCGGTTTTCGCTGAGAATCGCGACGCGGTCGCCGGGCCCGATTCCCCATGCGAGCAGCGTATGCGCGTTGCGCGAGACGTCCCGGCCGAATTCGCGGGACGAGATCGGGATCCACTTTCCGGCCTCGCGGTAGAGCATCATCCGGTCGAGATTGCGTTCGATGGCCTTGAAGAAAATGTCGTTCAGCGTGGCAATGCGCATGCAGTTATTCATGGCCGACTCCGCGATGTGCGAAACCAGGTCCGCAATGAAATGTACTGTGAAGCGCTCGGCCTGAGCAACGTGAAAGGTGCGCGGCAGGGTTACCGAGTGGCAACCTGATTTTACCGCAAAAGCGTAGCTGAGGTATTCTGGGCGGGACTCCCGTGGGGGGAGCCCAACATGCAAAAGAAATGTGCAAGCCTGCTGGCGGCGGCATTCGTGCTGGCAGGCTCACTCGCAGTGACGGTCCCGGCGTCCGCCGCGACCAAGGAGGCACCAAGCATGCCCAAAGTGGGTGATGTGGCCCCCGATTTCTCGCTGAAATACTTTGACGGCAACAATCTCAAAGACGTCAAGCTCAGCGATTTTCGGGGCAAGAAAAACGTCGTCCTCGCCTTTTATATCTTCGCCTTCACCGGTGGTTGAACTCAGCAAATGAAAAACTTCCAGTCGCATTTGACAGAGCTGGAAGCTGCCGACACCCAGGTCCTGGGTGTGAGTATGGATAGCGCCTTCGCCAATAAAGCATTTGCCGACCAAATTGGGGTTACCTTCCCGCTGCTGAGCGATTGGGGCGGCAAAGTCACTCATGAATATGGAATCTACAAAGACGAATACCAGGCGCCGCGCCGCGTCAACTTCCTCATCGGCAAGGATGGGAAGATCGCGGAAGAACAGGTGGATAAAGACGCCATCGATCCGACAAAGATCGTCGATACCTGTCAGCGGCCAAAAATGAAAAACTAACTTTACGAAAATTCACAATTCCGTCCTGTCGCCGCACTGATCGCCTCGGCAGGACGGACTTACTATTAGTCCGATTCTGTTTTACAAGTTGTCCTCCGCGAAGCACTTCCATGCCAGAGGAAACTAAACAGGCGCTATCGTGTTTAATCCGGTAGCGGTAAGATCAGCACGAACTCTGATTTCTTGTTTGGGGCGACATTATGAAAAGACGCAAGTTGTGGAGTTGGACGTTACTCGTAGCGAGCATTGCATTCGCTCTGCAATTTTCAACTTTAGCCAAAGCGCAGGATGATGACGATCAGGCCCCTGCTGATGATCCGCCGGCTCGGGTCGGACGTTTGGATTACTCCGAAGGGTCGATCTCGTTTCGTCCAGCGGGGGAAGACGATTGGGTTAGCGCCGTCCCGAATCGGCCGATGGTGACCGGCGACGATTTGTGGGCCGATGAAGACTCGCGAGCCGAAGTTCATGTCGGCTCGACGGCGATCCGGCTGGGGCCGAAGACCGGGATCACGTTCCTGGCACTCGATGATCACACGACGCAGGTCCGGCTGGCGCAGGGATCGCTGATCATTCGTGTGCGCCATCTCGATGATGACGATTCCTACGAAGTTGACACGCCAAACCTGGCGTTCACGCTCTTGCAACCAGGCGAGTACCGGCTTGACGTGAGCGAAGACGGAAGCCAGACCATCACCAGTGTCTGGCATGGACGCGGGCGCGTTACCGGCGGCGGTTTCACTTACACGGTGATCGCCAATCAATCTGCCACATTCACCGGCGACCAGCAGCATCTCAATTACGACCTGGGTCAGGTTGCGCAGCAGGACGACTTCGACAGCTGGGCGTTTGCGCGCGATGATCGCGAGGATCGCGCCGATTCGGCGAACTACGTCTCTCGCGAGATGACCGGTTACGAGGACCTCGATGAATACGGCGACTGGAGCTACGTTGCTGGCTATGGTCCGTGCTGGCACCCGCGAGTGGTTGTAGGCGGATGGGCTCCCTATCGTTTCGGACACTGGGTCTACGTTGGGCCGTGGGGCTGGACGTGGGTCGAAGACGAGCCCTGGGGCTTCGCGCCCTTCCACTACGGGCGCTGGGCCTATGTGAATAGCGGATGGTTCTGGGTGCCAGGACCGGTCGTCGTTCGGCCTGTGTGGGCGCCTGCGCTCGTCGCTTTCGTCGGCGGAGGCCCGGGATTCCACTTCTCGGCGGGCGTTGGCGTCGGGTGGTTCCCGCTGGCTCCGGGAGAAGTTTACGTTCCCGGATATCACGTGAGCCGCGCGTACGTGAACAACGTCAACATCACGAATACGACAGTGAACATCACGCGCGTCACGAACGTCTATAACACGGTGATCGTGAACCGCAGCACGACAATCAACAACATCACGTACGTGAATCAGCGCGTCAACGGCGGCGTGACTGTGGTTTCGCGCGATACTTTCGTAAATGCGCGTCCAGTGGCGCACAACATCATGAGGGTCGATACTCGGGAAGTAGTGTCAGCCCCGGTGAGCCGCGTGGTGGCGGCCGAACCGATTCGCACCAGCGTGGTCGGCGCGGGACGCCCGATCTCTCGGCGTCCTCCTCAGGCAATCTTGAACCGTCCAGTGGTTGCAGTGCGGACGCCTCCGGCTCCGCCGCGGCCCATCACGGAACGCCAGGCGCAAGCTGGCGGCCGTTTGAACGAGCAGTCGCTGGTGCGCGTCGCGCGGCCAGCCCAACCCGCGCCGGTGAGTCAGGGTGGACGGGAGGCTCAAAACCAAGGAGGTTTCCATCAGTTCACGCCTCCGAAAGACAACAATCCGCCGGTGCGCCAGATGCCAAACACACAACCGCGAACGTTCGAACAGCAGGGAAACTCCGAGACGGTAAACCGGACTGCTGAACCTCCGCAGAATCGCGAGCAGCCGGCAAACCGTGATTTCCGCGAGAACCAGCCGCAGGCGAACCAGCCCCCTCGGCAGTCTTCTCCGCTGGTGCGGCCCGCGCCTCCGGTGCAACAGCGGACTCCACAGCAGGAGCAGCAACAAGAGCAGAAGTTCAACCAGTGGCATCAACAGCAGGAGCAGCGGCGTGCCTCGCCTCCTCCGCAGCCGAAGCAGCAGTCGCGGCCTCCGGAGCAAAGGCAGGAAAAGCCTCCGAAGAAAGGCCATTAACGCTGCGGCCTTGCGATGTGATAGGTTCGCATGAGGTATGGGTGCGGACCACGATAAGAAGAGCGCCGGGAGGGCAGCACCCTTCCCGGCGTTTCTGTTTGTCCTCCTTCGGCCGGTGCGATGAGCGAAACGAAACCTGCAACGTTCAACTGGATGGATGTCTTGTGGCTGGTACTGCTGGCCGGATTGGCACTTTTGCCTCCGGAAGTCGAATGGCACAAGCAACTCATCATTGTCGGATTCGGGCTCTTACAGATCATAGAAGGTTGGATCGTGGCGCGAGTGCCCAAGCGAGGCGCGACGTATGTCGTACTGTTGAAAATCGCGCTCGCCATGGCCCTGATCGATCACACCGGCGAAGAAGTCGCCATCAACAGCTACTACTACCCGATCTACTTTCTCCCGATTCTGACCGCCGCGGAATATTTCGGTCCATGGGGCACTCTGGCGTGGACTTCGCTGGCTTCGGCCACATACTGCGCGTATCTCTATCCTGCGCTGCAGGAGTACGAGATCACTGCCGACGATTATGGACGGCTGGGGATCCGCATTCTGTTTTTCTTCCTTGCGGCGATGGTCGTGAATCGTTTCATAGTCGAGAGCCGGAGACAGACCCAGCGATATCAGGAACTGGCCGAAACGCTTGCGGAAACGAATAAGCGTCTTGAGCAGGCACAGGCCGAGGCGCGTCGATCGGAACGCCTTGCTGCCTTGGGACAATTGTCGGCCGGGCTGGCGCATGAGATCCGCAATCCGCTGGGCGTGATCAAGGGATCCGCGGAGATGCTGAGCCAAAAGCTGGCGCAAGCGGATCCCCTGGCGACCGAGTTGGCCGGCTACATTTCGACAGAAACGAACCGGCTGAGCGCGCTGGTGACGCGGTTTCTCGATTTCGCCCGTCCTCTCCACGCCGACCTCGCGCCGCGCGTTCTGACGTCGGTGCTGGATCGCGCAATGAATGACGTTGCGCAGTTCTGGAAGGGCGCGCCGGTAAGGGTGGAGAAAAACTACGAAGCCGATCTTCCCCAGGTGCCGATCGATGAGGCCCTCGTCGAGCAGGCGTTCGTGAATATCATTCAAAATGCGTACGATGCCATGAACCCAAGCGGCGGCGAAGTGCGTGTCGACGTAACCCGCGCCAGCCGGACGCAGCGCAACGGAGATACCGTGGATGGAGTCGAAGTTCGCATCGCGGATTCCGGTCCTGGAATTTCTCCGGAGCTGCGCGAGCAGATATTCAATCCATTTGTGACCACGAAGAAAACCGGTGTGGGGCTCGGTCTCTCGATCGTCTCCAAAATCATGGATGGCCACCATGGCTCGATCCGGGTGCAAAGTTCGCAACCTGCATCGGGCGCCGCCCGACAGGGCAAGGGCGCCTGTTTCGTGATGTTCTTTCCCGCGGTAAACGAATCAACTCCGGCAGCGAACAACGCACATCTGGTAATTTCTTAGGACACGAAGAAAGAGGAACGAAGGCGAATGGCGGCCATTCTCATTGTCGAAGACGAAGCCAAGATGCGCCGCCTGCTTGAGTTGAACTTGGGCGAAGACGGATTCACTACTTTCTCGGCCGAAGATGCCGAGGCCGGCCTCAAGCTATTTCGCGAGAATCCCATCGATCTGGTTCTAACCGACCTGAAACTTCCCGGCATGAACGGCCTGGAATTCCTGCAGACCGTCAAGCGCCAGAATCCGGCGTTGCCGGTCGTGGTGATGACGGCTTTCGGCAGCGTTGAGACCGCAGTCGAGGCCATGAAAGCCGGTGCCAGCGATTACGTGCTGAAGCCCTTTTCGCTTACCGAAATGCGGATGGTTATCCACAAGGAATTGGACGTCCGCAAACTACGCGAAGAAAATCGGTCACTGCGTGAGGCGCTCGGCCAACGCTATTCCCATCCCAATATTGTGGCGCGCAGTCCCAGGATGCAGGAAGTGCTCGCGACGGTGGAACGTGTCGCGCCGACCAACGCGACGGTCCTGCTCGGCGGAGAGAGCGGTGTCGGCAAGGATCTGATTGCCCGCGCCATTCATGAAAAATCACGCCGCGCATCCGGGCCATTCTTAAAAATCAACAGTACGGCGATTCCCGAGAACCTTCTCGAAAGCGAGTTGTTTGGATTCGAAAAGGGAGCCTTCACCGGCGCGGTTGCCAGCAAGCCGGGCAAGTTCGAACTCGCCGACAAGGGCACGCTGTTTCTGGATGAGATCGGCGACGTGCCTCCGGCGACGCAGGTGAAACTGCTCCGTGTTTTGCAGGAGCGCGAATTCGAACGCCTGGGCGGAACGAAAACCGTGAAGGTCGATGTTCGCCTGATTGCGGCGACGAACCGCGACCTGCGCGCAGCGCTCGAGCAGGGGACGTTTCGCGAAGATCTTTATTACCGCCTGAACGTTGTGCCGATCGACATTGCGCCGCTGCGTGAGCGCAAAGAAGACATCCCCGATCTCGTGAATCTATTCATCACGCGATTTGCGGGGGATTCGGGCAAGGTCATTGACGGAATCACGCCGCAGGCCATGCAGAGTCTCGTCGCCTATCACTGGCCGGGCAACGTCCGCGAACTGCAGAACGTAATCGAGCGTGCCTGCGCGCTTTCGAAGGGACCGACGCTCGAAGCCGCAGACATTCACATTGACGCCCGTCCCTCCAAGGCCGGGAATGGCGGCACCGGATTCCTGCCCGACGGCATCACGCTCGAACAATGGGAGGACGAGATGGTGCAGGAAGCCTTGCGACGCGCGAATGGAAACAAGAGCCAGGCCGCGCGGCTGCTGGGCTTGTCGCGCAACGCCCTCCGATACCGGCTGTCGAAAATCGGCATTGCCGACGACTCCGAGAAGGAATCCTAAAGATTCTTCAACCAAAGAGGACACGAAGTCTCACGAAGGAATTCTCAGCATTATTCCTTTGTGGAACTTCGTGCCCTTTGTGGTTAATTCTCTTGCGTTATTCCGACTTCAGCAGCATGCAAGTCACGTCATCATGCTGTGGCGTATTTCCCACGAAGAGATCGACTTCCGCCATCAGGCGCTTCAGCATCTCGGCAGGTTCTACAGCTTTGTAGTTTTCGATCGCGGCGAGCAGCCGCGCCTCTCCAAATTCTTCCTGGCGCGCATTCTCGGCTTCCACTACTCCGTCGGTAAAGATGATCAGCCAATCGCCCGGCGCAAGCGTGATTTGTGCCGACTGATATTGCACGTCGGGCATGATCCCGAACGGCAGGCCGCCAACATCGAGGCGTTCGATCTGTCCGCTGGCACGGCGCAGGATGGGGTTATTATGTCCCGCATTGATGTAATCGACCGCGCGGTGGGCCGCGTCGTATTCCGCAAGAAAGGCGGTCGTGAAGCGTAATCCGCCTTGGCTGTTCGTGCAGGCGTAACGATTCATATTCGCAGCCAGTTCTGGCAATGCCACCTGCGCCGTCGAAAGCGTCTTCAAACTCGCCTGAAACGTCGCCATCAGCATCGCGGCCGGTATGCTCTTGCCCGCGACGTCCGCCACAGCTATTACCACTCGATTCTGGTCATTCGTCTTGCCCGGCCGAGGAAACACATCATAGTAGTCCCCCGCCACGGTGTTGGCCGGACGTGTGGAATACGCAACCGCGAGGCCGGGAATCTGCGGTGCCGCGCCCGGTAGAAGCCACGTCTGGATTTCCTTGGCGATCTGCAGGTCGCGCTTCATCACCACCCGATCGCCAATTTCCAGAATCAATAACAGAAGCAGAATCAGGCCGCCCCAGAAGTGAAGATCGAATTCGACGGCGTAGACTTTGCCCTCAAACTGGAATGCCCCCTGAGGAATTATCAACAGAATCAGCGCAAACAGCAGCAGGACACGGCGGGCAGGCGAGAGTTTCTCGAATACGGACCAGAAAAATTCCTTGATGACATGCAGGTGGCGTCCGCGATTGGTCAAGCCTTCCGGCGTCTTCGCCGCGACATCTTTCGAGTAGAGTCGATAGCTCGCGCGCGCTTCCGATTCGAATTGCGACCAGAGCTGGCTAAGTTCCAACCCTTCGGTCACCCGGCGCCAGAAATTGCGCAATCGCAAGCCGAACGGGAGAGGCTGGGCCGGAGCTTGTCCAGGGGGTGGGGGATATGTCGCCATCGCTTACGAGGAAATTATAGAGGGGAACCAATCATTGAGCCATCGGGTGATGAGCAATTGGGTAATTGGAGAAATTGAGTAATTGGATCTGATCGTGCTGCCCGCTATTTAGAAAAGCTCCATTTGCTGCTCGAACGCCTCCACCGGCCACTTGGTGGCGAACGCTGGCTGATTACGGCGATGCGCCCGCGTGAGCTCGTACTTTTCGCGCAGCCGACCGGTCAGTTCCGCAATGCGCTTCGCGTAGGCAGGCGGAAGAAACGCGCGATCCTGATACCTCTGCCGGTAATTCTCCGCCAGATGCGGAAAATTCTGCTCCAGAAACGGAAGAAACACGGCCGCCGAGCACGGTTTGAGAAACAGCGGATTCGCAAATACATAGTCCGCCCCTGATTCGGCCGCCGCGCTGATCAGCGCCTCCAGATCGGCCGGCGCGTCGGTAATCCCGGGAATTATCGGCGAGCAACTGATCCCCACGCGCAAGCCCGCCTCCGCCAGAGCGCGGACCGCGTTCAAACGCAGATCTGGACGCGGCGCGCGCGGCTCCAGAATCCGCGCCAGTTCGGTATCGAGCGTGGTGATCGTAATGTGAACGGACACCTTGTTCGCCCGCGCGACCTCCTTCAGCACATCAAGATCGCGCGTGACCAGATTGGACTTGCTTACAATCCCGAGTTCATATCCACGATGCCGCCCGAACTCCTCCAGGATTCCTCTCGTAACTTCATACCGTCGTTCGGCTGGCTGGTAGGGATCAGTCGCGGTTCCGAGAGCTATCGATTCATGGGGCTTGACCTTCCGCAGTTCGTGCCGCAAGAGATCGGCGGCGTGCTGTTTGACATAGATTTTCTGCTCGAATTCCATCCCGTCGCGCATTTCCATGAACTCATGCGTATATCGCGCATAACAGTAGCGGCAGCCGAACTCGCATCCCCGGTAGGGATTGATGGTCCATGTGAAAGGCATCTGCCGCCGGCTGATACAGCGATTCAGCAGGGATTTCGAGGGCAGGGTGAAATACTCGACATTGTGGCCCCCGCGCAAAGATTCCCCTTCGGCCGCCAGGCGCGCAATGCCAATAAGCCGGGGCTTGTCGCCCATCGGAAGCAAGGGAAGGGGAGCCATGATTCGCCTTTTATTCGCCCATGCTACCGCGGGATCCAGGTCCCGTCAATACCGGAATGGCAGGGACTTTGTCGAATTCCGACAAATTAGAGAGGAACCTGGAGTGCGTACAGAGAAAACTGTAGGTCCATTCCGCCGTGCTGCCGCGATAATAGACAGCGGTTCCCAGCTTTCCGTTTGCACCAATTCGTCCGCGCCCCCGGAGCGCTCCCGGGACCAAACCGAAACACGATGAGTTCTGTCCAGATTCTGATTGCCGACGACCACGAATTGTTCCGGCGGACGGTGAAGTCTTTCATCGAATCGCAACCGGATTGGTGTGTCTGCGGCGAAGCCGGAGACGGGATCGACGCGGTCGAAAAGGCCAGGCAACTGCGTCCCCACCTCGTCTTGATGGACATCAACATGCCCCGGATGGACGGCCTCGAGGCCACCCGCATCATCCGCAGGGAGCTGCCTGACTGCAAAGTCATCGTGGTCACCCAGAATCACGCAAGCATTGCCCGTCAGCAAGCGGCCGCGGTCAATGCGCAGGGGTATGTCTCGAAATCCGATTTGTCCCGAGACTTGCCGGAGACGATTGAGCACGTCCTCGGCAACCGCAGACAGGCACTCGCTGTTGCAGCGGACGAACCTGCACCCACCGAAGAAACATTTCGAGGCGGGGCGCTTGGGCGACTGGTCACCGAGTTCGATTGGACGAAGACTCCGCTTGGTTCGATCAAACAGTGGCCGCAAAGCTTGAAAACTGTGGTTCGGGCCATGCTGGCCTCCCGCTTCGCCATGTGGATGAGTTGGGGACCGGAACTCACCTTCCTCTACAACGACGCGTACGCCAAGATGACGCTCGGAAAGAAGCACCCGTGGGCTTTAGGCAGGCCATCCCGGGAGGTGTGGGAAGAAATCTGGACTGATATCGGGCCCCGGCTCGAAAGAGTATTGCGAAACGGCGAATCAACGTGGGACGAGGCGCTGATGCTGTTTTTGGAGCGGAGCGGGTACCGCGAAGAGACCTATCACACGTTTTCGTACAGTCCACTTTTTGGGGATGACGGCAAGACCGCCGGGAACCTTTGTGTCGTCACGGAAGAAACGGACCGTGTGATTGCCGACCGCCGGCTCAACACTTTGCGTTTGCTGGCTGCCGAATTGAACAAGACGATCACCGAAGAAGATGTCGTGGCGGCCGTCAACCGCTGCCTCGATGAAAACCAGAAAGACCTGCCATTCACCCTGATGTACCTGTTCAACGAAGATGGCAGGCAGGCGCGCCTTGTGTGCCAGACGGGTATTCCCGCGGGTCATCCGGCTGCGCCGGAATCGATCGCTTTGCAGGAGCACCAAAGCTGGCCTGTTGGAGAACTTCTCGGCGGAAAAGATTCTGTCATCGTCGAGGATTTGCACACGAGATTCGCGTCTCTGCCCTCCGGTTTTTGGGACAAGTCTCCCTGGCGTGCTCTTCTGCTCCCGCTCACAAGTCAGGCGCAGGGCGCTCCTACCGGAGTGCTCGTCACTGCTCTGAACCCATACCGCCCACTGGATGTCAGTTACGGCGGATTTGTGAACCTTATCGCGGGCCAGATCTCGGCCGCTATGGCCAATGCACATGCCTATGAAGCGGAACGAAAACGCGCCGAAGCTCTCGCCGAAATCGATCGCGCCAAAACCGCTTTCTTCAGCAATGTGAGCCATGAATTTCGCACTCCTCTCACCCTGATGCTCGCTCCCTTGCAGGATCTGCTGGCGCGAAGCCAGACTCACCTGACTCCGACTGCGAAAGAACAGATCGAACTGGCGAATCGTAACGGCGCGCGGCTCCTGCGGCTCGTGAACACGTTGCTGGATTTCTCCCGTATCGAGGCCGGACGCGTCGAAGCCGTTTATCAGGCGACGGACTTGGCAGGCTTTACATCGGAGCTGGCCAGTGTGTTCCGATCCGCCACCGATAAGGCAGGATTGCAGCTGGTCGTCGATTGCCCGCGGCTCGATGAGCCCGTTTACGTGGATCGCGACATGTGGGAAAAAATTGTTCTGAATCTGATCTCCAACGCCTTCAAATTCACCTTCGACGGAGAAATTGTTGTCAGCCTCGCCCGGGTTGGAGATTTTGCCGAGTTGAGAGTCCGCGACACGGGTGTGGGCATCCCTCCGGAAGAGATTCCCCGGTTGTTCGAGCGCTTCCATCGCGTGCCCAACACGCGCAGCCGCACCTATGAGGGCACCGGCATCGGCTTGGCCCTGGTGCAGGAGCTCGTGAAGCTGCATGGCGGCTTGATTCGAGTCGAAAGTACGTTGGGGCAGGGAAGCACGTTCGTGGTCAGCATCCCGTTCGGGCAAGACCATCTCGCGTCTGCGCAACTCGGCGGCGGGCGCAGTCTGACCTCGACCGCCAGCGGGGCAAAGCCTTTTGTCGAGGAGGCCCTGCGCTGGCTTCCCGACTCTCCGAACGTCACAGATGAGATTCCTACGGATGAATTGCTTCCGATTCCATGCCCGCCGATGGCGGCGCGAGGAGCGCGCCCTCGAATCTTGATTGCGGATGACAACTCTGACATGCGCCAGTATCTCTCGCGCCTGCTGGCGGAACAGTACGATGTGGAAACCGTGTCCGACGGAAAAGCTGCCTTGGAAGCAGCGCGCGAGCGTCCACCCAACTTGATTCTGAGCGACGTGATGATGCCCGGGCTGGATGGCTTCCAGCTGTTGGCGGCGATCCGCGACGATCAGCGCACCCGCCGAATTCCCGTTGTGCTGCTGTCCGCGCGTGCCGGAGAAGAATCCAGAGTCGAAGGAATGCAGGCCGGGGCAGACGACTATCTGATCAAGCCATTTTCTGCGCGGGAACTGCTCGCCCGCATCAGCGCCCGTTTGGAGATTACGCGTTTGCAGGCCGAAGGCGAACAACTTTATCGCGACCTCGCCGAGTCGCTGGAAAAAAAGGTGCAGGTGCGAACGCGCCAATTAGAGCAACGCACGGCCGAATTGCTGAAGCAATCGGAAGACATCCGGAATCTATCGGCACGGCTGCTTCAGATTCAGGATGAAGAGCGGCGGCACATTGCCCGCGAATTGCACGACAGCGCGGGCCAGACGCTGGCCGTTCTTGCAATGACGCTGGCCCAACTGACACAAGGAGTGAAGGAAAAAGCGCCGGGGATGTCCCAGGCGGCAGAGGCCACCGAAAGCATTGTGCAACAGCTGCAGCAGGAGATCCGGACGGCATCCTATCTGTTGCATCCCCCTCTATTGGACGAAAACGGCCTGACTTCTGCTTTGGGATGGTATACGCAAGGTCTGAAAGAACGCACCGGCTTAAATATTTCGTTGGATGTTCCCGCAAACTTCGGGAGGATTCAGCGGGAATTAGAGCTGGTGATCTTCCGCCTGGTACAGGAATGTCTGACCAATATCCATCGTCATTCCGGCAGCAAAACCGCAATTATCCGGCTCGCTCGCCACGAAGACACGGTGTCCCTCGAAGTTCGGGACGAAGGCAAAGGCATTTCTCCCGAACGGCTGGCCGAAATTCAGTCAGGCGGCTCCGGAGTCGGAATTCGAGGCATGCGAGAGCGGGTTGCCCAGTTCTCCGGCACCATGAATGTGGAGTCAGACAGCTCCGGAACCAGGATCCTGGTGACAATTCCGATCCCGAAATCCGTCTCGGGCGACGAAGCCGGGTTCAATGAACCGCTGGAAGCCGCGATTTAGGGTTCATTGCACTCTTTACAACCGACTGCCAAAGGCGCAGAATTTTTCCGGCCCCTATCGTCTGCTCCGGAGGCGCGTTGTCCTTCATGTTCAATATCAGTCATGTTGCCGGGCGAAAATTTTTTGCTTTCGCCACAATATCGATTTTCTTGTTGGTCGCGCTGCTCAGTGCGGCTCTTGCGCAGCAATCTTCGCCCACAACTCAGCCCTCCCCTGCTGCCCCACCGCAATCTTCCGCCACCCAGACCACCAGCAAACAAACCACGGTCGTGAATGTGAATGAGGTTTCCCTAAACCTGGTTGTGCGCGACAAAAAAGGAAAGCTGGTTCCCGATCTGAAGCCGGAAGACATCGCTGTTTCTGATGGAGGAGTTGCGGTCAAGATCTCGACTCTCCATCTTGTAAGCGGGAAAACCGGCGAGCATCTGATCACATTTTTGTTCGACCAGATGGATTCTTCGGCGAGCACCAACGCCCGCGACATAGCCGGGAAAATCCTCAAGATGGTGCCGGAAGAGGGCTTCTCTTTCTCCGTGATGACAGCCCAGACCCGCCTGATGCTCTATCAGGATTTCACCGATAACCGCCAACACTTGATGGATGCGATCCTGTTTGCCACCGATGATGAAAAGCCGGACCGAGCCAAAGCCGTCGAGTCTGCAGAAAAGGAACTCATCTCGGTTGCTCATACCGGAGTGGATTCGTCAGGCGCACGGGTTTCCGCCGACCAGCGGGCGAACGCCCAGGTGCTTTTCGCTGCGCTTCAGGAGTCGCAGCGCGCGTCACAGGAATTGCACACCCAGCCGGGCCTTGGCGGATTGCTGGCCCTTTCCCGAAGTGAACGCACCCTTCAGGGCCGCAAGACCGTCATCTATTTCACCCAGGGGCTGCATGCGAACACAAGCTCCGAACAGCGGATACGCGATGTCGTCGGCGCTGCGAACCGCGCCGGCGTCAGCATTTACGTGATCGACGCCAACGCCCTGACCGGGCAGATCGACCAGAACCTGATGGCGATGACTGCAATGGGCGGTGCGCGCGCAGCAGCGGCGCAAGCAGGACCAGTTTCGGCAACGACCACGGGAAGCAACGGCCTTCCCCAAACCGTGGCGCAAGCGCCTGCAGGTTTGGGGCCCATGGTGAACAATCAGTACGAGCGCTACGAAATGGGCGAAACGGACCCGAGCAAGAGCCCCTTGGCGAATCTGGCCGAAAGTACGGGCGGAGCTTATGTCGCCTCCGGCGAAGGAATGAAGAAGCCCCTGCGTCGCATGATCGAGGACATGACGACCTACTACGAGGCGTCCTACACATCTCCGATTGAAGACTACGACGGCCAGTTCCGCTCGATTACAGTTAAGCCACTGCGGGCCGGGCTCAAAATCAGTTCTCGCGCCGGATACTTCGCCTTGCCGCCCGACACGGGCCAGACTATCCGTCCATTTGAAGCGCCGCTGTTGAAGGTTCTCACCGAGGCCCAGCTCCCCGCTGATGTGCCATTCCGCGCGCAGGTGGTGCGGCTGGGCGATCTCCCTACCGGCAATGAGAACTCATTAGTCGTCGAAGTTCCTCTGAGCGAGTTGCAATCGCAGAACGATCCGAACTCCAACCTTTATGCGGTTCACGTCTCGATCGCCGCCCAGATCAAGAACAAGGCCGGAGAGGTGGTCGAACACTTCGGCGAAGATATTCCGCGTCATGGATCGTTGAGTTCGAAAGATTCGCAGCCGCTATTTATCACCATGCAGCGGCACTTCACCGAAGAGCCAGGAGATTACACGCTCGAAGCCGCCGTCCTCGACCAGAACAGCGGAAAGTTCGGCGCGCAACGCATTGCGTTTCAGATTGCCCGGGCTGGTGACGGGCCGTCGCTGAGCGATATCGCCATGGTGCGCCGGATCGATCCCGTGCCGCAGGAGGCCGATCCTTCAGAGCCCATGCGATACGGCAGCGACAAGGTCGTGGCCGGATTGTCGAATGCTCTGCCCAAGGGAACGAAGGAACTGTCGTTCTATTTCGTGGTACATCCTGACCCGAACGCAAAGGAAGCGGCGCGCCTCGAAATGGAAGTGCTGAAGAGCGGAGAGCCCATTGCGCAGGTGCCGCTGACCGTTCGAAAGACCACGGGTCCGGCGTCGATTCCGTATTTGACCTCGATCCAAACGGCAACTCTTCCCCCGGGTCAATACCAGGTGATCGAACGACTGACGCAGGGTGCGAAGACTTCGGAGCAGGCCATCACTTTCAAGATTGAGGGTCCCGCAGGAGTCACGGTTGCTTCCGCGACTCCAGCCCCTATAACGAAGGAAGATGCCGAGCCGCTCGCTGGCACAGGGATGCAACTTCCTGATAACGAGACGCCCGGACGCGAGGGGCTGGTGATCAAAGCCTTGCCGGCGGACCAATCGCCCGCGCCATCAACGCAGCAAATCGACAGCATGATCGCGGCGGCCAGAAAACGGGCGCTCGAATACTCCAAGACGCTGCCCAACTTTCTTTGCATCGAAGTCACAAACCGCTCCGTCGACGCATCGGGCAATGGCCACTGGAAGCATCGCGACTCGCTCGCCGAGTTGCTCGGCTATCACGACAACAGGGAGTCCAGAACGACGTTGGAAGTCAACGGAAAACGCAGCACGCTGAAACGCGCCGATCTGGATTCGAATTGGCCTCTCTCCGTCGGAGAATTCGGCGCCATGCTCAATCTGGTATTCCAGCCTTCCTCGAAAACCGAGTTCCAGTGGAAAGAGGCCGCCGCTCTGGGAGATGGCAGCGGCACGGTTCAGGTGTTGAATTATCGTGTGGATGGCAAAAACGCGACCATCGTACTAACCGAGGGAAACGCCGACGCTGCCGTCGGATTCCACGGACAGGTCTATCTCGACCCGTCGACCGGTGGAGTCCGGCGCATCACGCTCGAAGCTGACAACATCCCGCATTCGTTCGCGGTCCATGCGGCTTCCATGACCGTCGATTACGATTTCGTCGGAATCTCCGGGCGCGACTACCTGCTTCCCGTCCGCTCCAGCGTGCGCCTGGAAAAGCGACACCACAAGATCGAACTGAACGAGATCACCTTCCGCAACTATCGCCGATTCGCCTCGCGAACCAAGATCAGGATGATCCAATAAAATGCTCGCGTGGCGAAGCTGGGCCTCTATCACTGCTTCTCCGGCGCCGCTGCCTCCGCCGGCTTCTCAAACAATTTCGGATCCAGTTCCGGATTCACCTCGATCTTCTGATACTCCGAGGTGCTGGTCGCGGATCCGTTCTGCTTGTTGTCGTGTTTGAAAGGCAGATTGATCCCGTCGACGCTGCGCCAGTCCGCAAGTTCCGTCTCGCCGTCGAACGATCCCATCTGTCCCATGCCTTTATATTTCTCGCGGAGAATGTAGCCAGTCTTGGGATCGATATACCAGCGTACCCAGGGAACGGCGCCGCCGACGTCCAGAATTGCGGCCTCGGTGTCCCCGATTTTTTCCGTTCCTGCAGCGGCAAACATAAAAGCAGGATCATTCGCGTGCTGCGCGATGTAGACGAGATCGTGATGCAGTTGCGCCATCATTTCAGTTTTCTGCCCCGGTGGCATGCTGCGCGACCCCATGCCGGGAATCGCCATGAACGCCTCATCCGGCGACACAACGATGGTCAGTTTTCCCTGCGGAGTCGTTACCTCGACGTGCATCTTGTCCGGGAAGTCGATGCTGACCTCCAGCGGTGTCGCAGGCCCGCCGCCGTTGCTCTGATTGAGATTCACGCGCATGGTTTTGATCGACTGCAGCTTCGGAAGCCCGCCCATGGCAGTAGCGACCTTCTCCGCCAAAGCCTTACCCTCGGGATTCGATGCCGCAGGCTGCGACGCCTCTTTCTCCGCCGGAGGCTGTGGAATCGTGATGTCAATGTTCTTCACCTCCCCCAGCGTGGAAAGCGGCTTGTCGAAATCTTTCGTGTTGCCGACCACCAGCACCGCGAGCTGATCCTTGTGCAGATATTTCTGCGCCACGCGATTCACATCCGCCGGCGTGACCTTCTTGATCTCGGACTCATACTTATCGAGCCAGTCGGGAGGATATCCGTAGTACTCGTAGGTCATGCGCTCGGCAAGAATCTTGTCGGGCGAATCCAGCCGGAAGATGAACGCGCTCAAGATCGCATCTTTGGCGCGCTGGATTTCTTCAGCCGTGATCGGCTCCTTCGCCAGATTGTCGATGTCTTCATCAGTCGCCCGAATCGACTCGACCGTGCTCTGGCTCTTCGTGCCAAGCGCGATCTGCAGAATGCCGGGATGGCCGAAGTTAGTGCCGATGCCTCCTC
>Ga0070735_10000810_pt1 | contig 31780 bp, 29 predicted proteins | sample Coa_R1_FD_66443 | JGI IMG/M metagenome (GOLD analysis project Ga0070735, IMG submission 66443) | Surface soil microbial communities from Centralia Pennsylvania, which are recovering from an underground coalmine fire - Coalmine... | ecosystem: Environmental > Terrestrial > Soil > Unclassified ...
GGTGGCGGAAATTCCGTAGGTCGACGTATTGCCATATCCGGCTTGCGTGTTCATGGTCGCGCCGGGCGCAGTTTGCACGTAGTACGACATATCGTTGCCAGGGTTCGGAATGTTCGCGACAATTTCCGGGCTGATCGTGGTTGCGACATTGGCGTTGTCGGTCTGAATCACTCCACCTTCAGCTGTGACCTCGACCGTTTGAGACGCGCTGGCGACCTGCAACTGAATGTTCATCGTGCTCGACTGTCCGACCGCGACTGTAATGGCGTGCGGCGTTCCCTGAAGTCCCTGCGAAGTGGCCGTGACCGTATAGTTTCCAGGATTCAGTAAGCTGAAACGATATGCTCCAGTGCCGTTGGTCGTCGTAGTTTGGGACGCGCCCGTGTCGGTATTCTTGAGAACCACCTTCGCCTGGGGGACTGCCGCGCCGCTGGGATCGGTGATCGTCCCGTTGACATCTCCTGAAGTCAGAGAGCCTTGTCCCCGCGCCGTCAGCGGGAAATAAAGCAACACGCACATAGCGGATATCAAAACAGTGCGAACATTGCAACACTGCAATTTCATACGAAATCTCCTCCGAGATATAACTTCGCGGATATACTTCGCCGGTTCCGGGCAGGGTGCTCCAGAGAGTTGGAGCTGAGAAGGAATTTTGGATCGATCCATAGACGGGGGAACATCGATCACTTCTAGGAGCGGAGACGGACGACGGAGCCTTTTTACAGACTTCGTGAAAAGAGTTGAGCGGAGGAGTGCAGGGTGATCACCGAATCGTGACGTACTCTGCGCGTAATACTAGGAAAAGTACAATACCATCGCTGAAATCATGCTTAAGAAATGTTGGATTGGATATAGGGTGCTTTCTGTAGAAAAAAACAAAACAACCTGTTCCATGACCTGTTCCTATCCCGGATATAGAATCAGGTCTCATGTGCGCGCAACGAGTGGCTGCCGGGGTGTGTTTCGCGTTTTTCCTGATCACTGCAGCAATCGCGAAACAGAACCTGGCCCCGGTGACCGGATCCGCACTGCCTTCGAAATCTGTAGCGTGTTCCTCTTGCCACGCTGATATTTCCAACTCCTACCGCATGACAGTGATGGCCAATGCCAGTGGCCCCGCGGCCGATGGGCTGACCACGGGGGAGTTCTCCGACAAAGTTTCCGGCGTTCACTACCGCGTGTACCAGGAAGATGGAAAAGTGTGGATGAGTTACGAACGCGGCGGAAAGGACAATCCCATCAAGGGACAAAAAGAACTCGAATACTTCATTGGATCTGGGGTGAAAGGACGAACCTATCTTTTTTCCGAAGATGGATTCTGGTTCGAGGCGCCGATCAACTGGTACTCGCAGGAAAAGCGCTGGAATATGACCCCGGCCTACACCGAATCATCGGAAATTCCGCTGAACCTGCCCGCATACGTCGATTGCTTGAATTGCCACGCAAGTGGTGTTCGAGGGCCGGTGCCAGGAACGGACAGCAAATATGTCGGCAAGCCCTTTCAGCATGGCGGCATTGCGTGCCAGCGCTGTCATGGTTCCGGCGGAGAACATGCCGGCGGCAAGGGGGCGATTGTAAATCCGGCGAAGTTGAGCCCCGAGCGCCGTGACTCTATTTGCATGGAGTGCCATTTCGAGGGGACCGTTGCTGTGCAGCAACCGGGGAAGCATGCTTATGAGTTTCAGCCGGGCGAGCGACTCTCCGACTACGTGCATTATTTCGTATTGACAGAGACGCGGATGCAAGCTCCCCGCGCGCTGAGCCAGTTTGAGGCGCTCTCTCTCAGCACGTGCAAGAGAAGCTCAGGAGACAAGATGTGGTGCGGCAGCTGTCACGACCCGCACTCGGAGCCAAGCCCGGAGCAGAAAGTCGCGTACTACCGGAGCAAATGCCTGGTGTGTCATGGCGAGAGGTTCGGGGCGAAGCATCATGCTGACAAGCCGGATTGCACGCACTGCCACATGCCGCAGCTTCCATCGAAGGATGTAGCGCATACCGAGTCGACCGATCACCGGATCTTGCGCTATCCAAGCGGCTCGCCGGTGCCGCAGTTGCAGATCCGCGGCAAACCCCTGCGTGCGTTTCCAGCCAGCAACGAATCGCTGACCACGACCCGAGACTACGCGCTGGCGTGGGAGACACTGGCGGAACATGGATTTGCCGGAGCCGACGGCGAGGCGGAAAGATATTTGCAGAAGGCGGTAGTGGAGACGCCGGACGATCCTGTGTTATTGGCGGCTCAGGGATTTGTGGAGCAGGCGCGCAGGCATAACGCCGACGCCGAGGAGCTCTACGAACGGGCGTTGAAGGTGAACCCTCTGGCGAACGATGCGGCGGCAGACTTGGGAATTCTGAAAGCGCAATCCGGGGATCTGCGTGACGCCGTGCGGTTATGGCAGGAAGCTTTCAGCAGGGTGCCAAATCGAAGTCCAATCGGGATGGATCTGGCAATGGCGTTCTGCGCTGCAGGCCAGAGAGATGTGGCGAAGAAATACGTGGAGCGAGTGCTGGAGTTTAATCCCGACTACCGCAAGGCGAAATCACTGCTCGAGCATCTGGGTGATCCGACCGGAGAGTGCAAGCCCTGAACGGAAGAGCTAGAAGGGCCGCGCGATCAGAACGTAAACCAGCACCACGATGCAAAGAGTCAGGATCAAGAGCGAGAACTTCTCGACCTTGAGCGTATCTTTGCGCGGCTTGGATTCGGCGTTCATCGTGATAGGTACAGTCTGCGACAAGACCGGTTACTTGAGAATAGCTCGGCTGTGGTTGGCACGGTGGTAACATCTCCAAAGTTTGCGCATCGTTCGCATCAAAACCTTCACATGTGAGTCACTTCGGCACTTCTCGCTGAAACTTGCGCTTACCAAGGTAATCCTGAACGCCCGGAAGAATCCTCTTACAATCTGCGCACGGGCCGAAAAGGGGCGTTTGGTAATGGCGTGCGCTTCACGATTGAGCTGGTGCTGTCGGCTGGCGATTTTCGCAATCGCCTTGCTGAGTCTGATTGGGCCTGCTTTGGCACAAGAAAATTTGCCGCAAACTGGTCTGATGCCGCAGAGTGTTTCCGACCAGGGCGCGCAGTCGAGCGATCTGGCGGCTGCCGCTAAGCTGGCACGCGAGCAACAAGCCCGCGAAAAGGCTCGCCGGACAGAACAATCGCAGGCTGTCGACGAGATGGCGAAGCAGCTCTCGGAGGCCGACGAAGAACCAATCAGCGGAGCTCCGCCTGGATATCGCTACTACTATTTCAAGCCCGGAGACTACGCGATCCTGGTGCCCGCGGATGCCAAACCTGAAGCACGCGACAACTTCGGGTTGCGGCTTTTCTCAGCCGAGGCGTTGACCTCGCGCGTCGAGGTAATTCTTGGCGAGCCGATCACGGCTCAAGGCAACACGCCCGAGGAAATTCTGCATAACGCGAACGCGGAATATTTCGGATCATGCGCTTTGAATATCAGCGGCCTTGGGCCGCCGGTCGATGGCCATCCGGCTCATGCGCCCGCATTCAGAAATTGCTGTTTGGATCATGAACTGGTGGGCAACGGAGAGTTAGTGCTCGGAGACGGTATCGTGGTGCCGGTGTATTGCGGATATCCCATGACCGCGCAGGATTGGGATCCGAGCCCGTATCAGCCCATCCAGCGGATCGTCAATAAGTACGACCGCGAGGGCAACGGGATTAAGGTCTGCAATCTGATTCTGCCGTCGCTGAAGTTCCATCCGTATGGAAACCGGTGGGCTCCGAAAAATCCCGAGCCGGTCGTGAAGAAGGCGAGCGTGGCGCCGGCATTCACGTCGAATCCAGGTCAACAGGAGAGCAGCCAAACTTCGCTTGGCTCGTTTGTGCGGGCGCACAGGAAAGCACCGCAAGCGGCCGTTGTGACGGAGTTGAAGGGCGGCGCGGCAGGATTCAATGCGCTCACGTTCCGCTATTTCTGCACGAAAGACAACTCCGAATGCTACGACGCCACGCTGCAACTGCCGGCGAATGCGAAGCGCAACGATCAATTCCTGCAGCCTTATACCGGATTGTTTCAGTACGAAGTGCCTTTTGGATCGGAAAAGGTGATTATTCAGGCCAATACAGGGACACCATCCGATGGCGGCTTCATGACTCGCGAGCAGTTGATCAACAGCAAGGTGAATTGGTGGCTGAGTTACTGGCCGGCTGAGCACTATTCAAACGTGAAAACGGCGACGGTTCTCACGGAACAACAGACGGAACTTTCCGGCATTCCGGTGCGGTTGGCGACCTTTCGCAATGAAACGGGAACGCAGCCCGTCATCACTTACATGGCGGTGTACCTCGTCCCGGGGAAGTTCCTGCACTTCCGCTGCACGGTGCCGGAAAAAATATCAGGAGACGCGCAGAGCCTTTGCGAGCGCTCCATGCAATCGCTCACGATTCCGCAGCCGCAGCCGCGGCAGGAGCAGGCAGATCCTCCGGAGGCAGATGATCCGTAAATTCCATTCCAAGGTGGCTCTGTCGCTGGTTGCCGGCATGCTGACGGTTTCCTACGCCGCTGCTCAAGACTCTGATCAGAATCAGGCGCCCCTCGGTGACGTGGTGCGGCATCAGCAGGAAGAGCGGCAACACGCGAAGAAAGCCACGCACGTGGTCAGCGACGAAGACATGCCCGGCTCGAACAAGCACTCGATCGGGGGCTCGATCGCCACCAGCGTGATCATTCCCTACATCATGATCGCGGGCAGCGTCCCGGGCTGGCTGAAGACGAATGGGTATGGCTCGGATGCCGGCCAGAAAATGCGGGTGTGGTTTGGTCCTGAGCTGGATTCCTGTTTCGATTTGGACTGCGCGAAGGCGATGTACATGCAGCAGTTTGCGAGGATTTCCGGAGGAACGGTCAAGATCCTCTACGAGAGCGACGAGACAGTTGGAGGGTATCCGGCACGTGTCGAGCATGTCGAGGTTGTGCATGACGTACGAGGCAAGCTTCTGGGAATCGTCGTGCTCATCCAGAGTCCGATTACCGCCGGTGTCGCGACCTGTCTGTACAAAGAGGAGGACGCGGCGGCAATTGAGCCGGAGTGCGACGACTTTGTGAACTCGATTCACCTGCGCGTTCCCGAACGATACATCTATGTTCAACACAATCATTACTAAGGCGTGGCGAGCATTGGTTTGCGGTTTGCTGCTGGGATCGCTTGCGTGGGCGCAGACGCCGGTGCCGACGGACATGGTGTCGAAGTTCGTTGTCGGGACGAGTTCGAGATATGAATTCGAGGGGCTGGTGCACATCGCGACCGAGCATGCGGCGGGCGTGAAGATCAATGTGCCGAGCGATTGTTCTTACTCCATCAAAGCGGTGTTGAAGTTCGATTTCTCGGCGAAGAGCGCTGAAGGGGCGTTGAGCGGGCAGGTTTCGCTGCAGGGAGTCACGGCGAATATTCCGGAATGTGCCAGCGCGAAAAAGGCGCGAGTGACCGAACTCGTGAAGGACCTGGAATCGAAGGGAATGGGATTCGAGATCGCTCCGGCGGGCGATGTGCGGTTGACCAGGCCGTTTCGCGCCGACGAACCGGAGCTGGTGGTGATCCTGCGGAAGGCGGCGTGGGATCTGCTGCAGCCGGACGTGAGTGACAAGTCCATGTCGCGAAACTCGCCGTGGGTGTCGAGCCGGAAATTTTTGTTCTGGCCCGATACGTTTGTCGACGGCATGGAGGTTGCGGCTTCGTCCGGACACTACGCGGGCGACGTACAGATTGGAAGGGTGAATTGCGCGGCGCTCGAATACAAGCAGGTTTTTTCGCCGACCGATTTGCCGGCGTACGTCGATGCCCGGAGCCGGGCGACTGACTTTACCGGAACGACGATGGTGACGGGACATGGCAGCGTTTCGTTGCTGTGGAATCGTGACGAACAGCGGATCGTGTACCTGCACCGTAAGCGGACGGTCGACAACCGGATGCTGTTGCGATACGACCCTGAGGATGAGACGAAGGATGTCGCGCGGTATCTGATGGAGGAAGAGTCGACGTTGCGATGGCTGCCGGAGGAAAATTCGGAGGCATGGCTGGCGGAGCTGCACCGTTTCGAAAGTTCGGCCAGCGAGGTGAGCGCCGAGGCCAAGGCGGCCGGACGGAAGCGGCAGGAAATAGCGGAGCGCGAGATCAGCGATATTACGGATCGAACTCCGCGGGGTTTTGAGCGGTGGCGAAAGACGTTCTGTCACCAGCAATTCTGTTTTGAATTGTCGGTTGCGGTGCCGGAGGGAACGGAGGTGGCAGATTCTTCCGCGATGACGGCGTTGCTGATTGGGAAATCGGGCGAAAAGACCGTCACGATAGCTGTGGGTCCGATTCTTGATGTGCAGGGAGCGGGGCTCACGGAGGAAGAATTGTTGCGGCAGCAGACGGGCCGGATGATCCAGAACGATTTGTGGTTTGCGCGGGGCACGGGAGAGCCGCTGAACTTTGACAGCGAAAGTCTGCATGATCGTCCGGCGGGGGGCAGCGATTTCAGCGCGAAGTCGCGGGGCCTGACACCGATGAGAGGGCGGCTGGTGATGGTGATTGGTCCGTATGGACGGCTGGTCCCGGTGGCATGCGCCCACGCCGAATCCGAGGGAGATTTGGAAGCGGTGTGCCAGGCCGTGACGTGGTCGATTCTGATCCAGTGAGGAGAGGTCGCGCTTTCTGCCCGGAACGCATTTTTTTTGGATCAATCTGCGTAAAATATTGTGTTTAAAGTAGTTGCTGGTTTCTGACCGCCTTCATTCCCCGCAAAATATTGTAAACAAATACCTTATTCGTAAAATATTCCAGAATAAAGAGTTAGTGGACTTTTAAATCCCGGTTGGCAGGGAATGTTTTTTCGGATCGACCTGCGCAAAATATTGAATCCAGACGGCTTGTGCGATGGAGGGCCGCAGGATGGGCCGCAAAATATTGTAAAAGAAGGACTTACACGCAAAATATTCAGGAATAAGGACTTAGCTTGTCCTGCCTCGCCTTTAGTCCTTAGTCGCGAGTCCCGAGCTTCTGGGGGCTAGAGGCGAGAGGCCGAGGCTAGAAAAAACCGAGACGACCTCTTCCGGATAATCTGCGGTGCTTTGCACGAATCCATTGTGAGCTATTGGGTCCTGTGAAGATCAAGGACGGACGTCACAACGATGCGAATTTATCTGTGGAAAACTTCCGGGGCGGAATTGGATCTTTGGGGGCCGCACCTTTCGGAAAGATCGTGAGTGCAAAGTGAAATGCCTGCTCACGCCGAAGCCAGGCTTGAATGGGCCCCGAAGGGGGACGTGAGTGAAATGGGGATATTTCGGCAGTTGACGATTCGTTCGCGTTGAAATGTTCAGGTGACCGCCCGCAAGTATGATAGCCAGATGATACCGGAAGAAGTACTGGCGAAGCTCTCGCCACACAGGACCCACGAATCAAACTGGCTCAAGGCTCTGCTCTGCCGCTTTGGATTGCATCGGTGGTATTACCCAGACTTGCACGCCTTAGTGCCAGTACCGCGTATCGGCTTCTGCCGCTGGTGTCCTGCTATTAAGCTTCCGCGCAATGAGTGATATGGGGATTTTTCAACAGTTATTGGCGGTTGACTGCGGCGCTTGTTAGGGCGATCCGAATGTTCATCTGACAAACAGTAAGCTAACCCTCTCCGAAAAAGACAGCGGTATCTTTTTGCCAGCCGAGAAATCAATTAACGCTGAAACCGCTGTCTGCGAATTGGGCCATTGCCGCAAACGTGCCAACTGGTATGCACGCTTGCTGATGCGTCCGACAAGTCGGTGTGACTGTTTGGGTACCGTCAATGGCTGTGACGGTGGATTGCTGCACTTGTAATCCGCATGATACTTCGTGCCGTCTATGCTGCGAAGTAGCCCGTAAGCGAAAAAACTCTGGCCGTCAAAGTCAAACTCATGAATGAAGTAGTCGCCGGGGAAAAGCCCCGTCAGGGCATGAACTTCATTTTGTGAGGTGGTGTCCATACAGGCCTAGTTCGCCTCTTTCCTTGGGGTTTGAGTGCAATGGGGATTTTTCAACATCCGACCCCGCTTTGCCCACGGTGCACGTTCCTGATGCCTGTTTCGTTGGAGAGAATCTGCTCGATGAGCGTTACCAGAGCATCATCGGCCGCAATTTTCCCTTTGCCCGTCAAGCGCTCCCAAATCGAGCGCCGTTTCTCGGCAATGATTCGCCATTCGCCGTCGTAGCTTCCCGAGTTGTCGGCGTTGCCGCTCATGCATACGTAGTAGGAATCTCTCCCGTATGTCGCTGGAAGTTCCCAGCCCCAATCCTCCTGATAAGGTACGGCCGTTTCGATGTTCTTCTCAGCCAACTTGGAGCGGAGCCAAGCCGCTAAATCTTCCCCAAAACAACACGGATTGATGAAGTGCTCTCCTGTCTTCAACAGGTTGAAGCGGCTAGACCTGAAAAGAATGTCCAGAGCATTCATCGATTCCGAGTATAGGCCTACCGCGTGAGACCGCAGCGTCGCGGATGGTTTACGAAATGAGGCGATTACACAAGTGAGCCACAGGAAAAGGTTTTGACTCACAGCAGATGAGTGAAATTAGGATTTTTCGCCAAGTCTGAATTGTGGGGTGGCATAATGCCCTTCATGAGACGAAACCCATCTCAGCACATCGCGGCGGTTGTCGCGTGTCTGGCTATCCTTATAATCTCGCCGAGCAGTTCGTCTGCACAAGAACTGGACGGAATACCAGAGCACGTCATCGAGGCCGCTTTGAATCCAAAGTCGGAAGTAATCTACAGCGGAATCATGCGAAAACAACTCATGCGCATGGGCGATGCTTCGGCCGTTGCCATTACGAGAGTCTTGGCCGGAGAACGTCCGCTGCCAGATACCGTGGACCGAGTCTTACTGATAATCGAATCCTCGTTTGACTCGCCGGAAGCAATCGTTAACCAAGCAGATCAGCAGCCCAAGACCGCGCTCTTCGTATTAACGTCTCTCGACCAGCAACACTTAAGCGTGGAGCAGAGGAAGCGTTTGGTGCAGTTGAGGATCAAGCTGAAGTCGTTCGTGTCGAACCCAAATCACGATCGACAACCAAGCTAAGGAACTGGGGCTTTCCGCAGCGTAACCTACCCGTAAGTAAACGCAGGGTTCGACCTCAGCACCATGACTGACGAAACCAGGCGTTATCACAAGCTTGCGCTGTCTCTTCGCCCCTTTGGGGGGGAGTGTCATAGGGATGTTAGTGCGCCGGGATAAAACTCCGATGATCGCGCTACGCGCTCACCCCTGGTCATGAAAACGAGAGCCATCGTTTTGCCGGGAGTCGACTTTGGCAAGGATAGGGATGCCGAGCACGCACTCCACAGCGGTTGTCAATGTTCGACCCCATGGTTGATTCTCGTTCTATCACCGAAGGCAAGGACGTTGCCGGAATGGCGGAATAAACCCCGCGGATAAAACTGTGCCTGGCTGGCGCTGTGAATCCCCTGATTGGGGCTGAAACAGAACATGCCCATTTGCATCCGTCTTCAAGTCTTCGCAGTGCGATTCGCCCTCGGCGGACTAGTTCCTGTAACTCAGGGAGACGTTGGCTCCTGAGATCGGCCCTCCGTTCCCTGTTAAGACCCAAACATCCCAGCGGGGCGATGCCAAATAGCCGATGGGCAAGCCGCAAAGGATGAGCGCAATGGCAGCAAAAAGCCCGAGAATACGCACAGTGAACACGCGACCACTTTACGATGAGAGCGGCATGAAGTCCACAAGATGCAGCTTCGGTGTTGCAATCGCGGTTGCGCTCATCCTCCCGGCTACCGGGGAACTTGAGTGAAACGGGGATTTTTCGCCAACTACTGTTCCTCTCCGGGATGAAAGTACTTGTAAACGGGTGATCCCTTGGGTGCCCAGGCCTTGGCCTTCTCCAACCACGCATTGCGATTCGCAGTATCACCCAATGCACCGTAAGCCGAACCTAGGTTCATCGCCAATTCGCTCTTCTCCGCCATTTGAGATTCCGAGTCGCCACAGAGCGCGACACACGCTTGATGTTGCCCAATGGCTTCCTTGTAGTTCTTCAGATTGAGGTAGGCGAAGGCTATCTCCCGGCACAGCAACTCATCCTTGGGATTCTTGGCGAAATCACTCTTTGCAACACGAATCGCATCCTCCGGTCGCCCGACTGCGTTGTACGCATACGTAAGCTCAAAAACGACTCGTGGCGCGTCGGGCCGTTCGTTATAAGCGGATTCGAGAAAACCGAGCGCCCTTTGGGAGTCCCCAATGTCGTTGTAGAAAAATCCCCAATTGACATTGTGCGTTACTGGATCCGCCTTATCTTCGTAGTACTTCATCCAGTCCGGTCTCTGGGGCAGTTGGAGCTGTGTTAGAGCGCGGGTGGGAAGCAGCGCTGCGATGCCATTCTGATCCAAACGAATCTTCAGACTGGCCTTGTCCGGAGGAATTGGGTTAGGTGCGACATGATAGTTGCCACTGGCATCAATGGTGAACATTCCAAAATAATGCAGTGTGAATCCAGCTTGCGGGTCGATGTAGACAAAGCCGTAAGTGTAGTCAGCCTCCTCCGGCTTGTGATACAGGGCCACCCATCGGTTTTCGCAATCGGACATGTGAACGTCGTAACGGAAACCTGCGAGTTTTCCCTTTGGATCGTCAGCAATATCCCCAACGTTGCTGTGCTGAACCGCAGTGAGAAGCTCGGAGCTTATCTGTTTTGCGACAGCAGCTGTCTGTGCGTCAACCGCCTTTTTGGACGAATCCTGTGCAGCGGCGAAAGACGAAGTCGTTAGGCAAACCACTAAGATCCAGACTCGGCGCATTTTGCGGCACCTCTCGTGGGTCTCATTCTACGGTTCACACTAACTGTTGTGAACAGGCCATAGCGCGTTTTGACCACGGTGAGTGTAACCGGGATTTTTCGCGAATCGCCTTACCAGTTGCTATCTGCCTTCGCTAATCGACAGGCAGCGACCATCGTGCGGAGTTCCTCTAAAGTCCTCGCCGCACCCTCCACGGAACAGCCCCATTCAAAATTCGCTTCGCCATGGGAATTAACCTTGAATGTGGCCACATAGTAGCTGTGGGCATAACCACCATGCTCGTAATGGACAAACCACTTCTCGTCCTGAGTCCCCGCAAACACGAGGCGTCTCCAAGGCAGCGCCCGATCAATTACATAATCAGTGGCCTGAAAATCTCTTCCGGGATTCGCCATTGCAAACGACGGCTCGCGGCTGATCTTGGAGAACGCATGTTTGACCTTGGCCGGAATGTCTTCTGTCTTCGATACAAGTTTGAATTGCCCTTCGAGCTGATGCTCCTTCTCGATTGACGAGGGCCGCTGCTGCGCCACTGCGCCAATCGGTAAGCAGCAAATGATCGACAAGATGGCTGACCGAAGCCTGTGCTCATGTTTGCGAATCATGTTATGAAATTATGCACTCGTAACGCCCATACTTCCAGACAACTGACGCTAACAGATAGCGCGTTTTGACCGCGGTGAGGGTAACGGGGATGTTGCAACATTTCGGTTCGCTCCGCTTCACTTATTGGCATCATGCAACTCGAGTTCGAGCACCTTATTCTCGATGGGCCACGGGGAAAACGCGAAAATCCCGATGGCCACAAGATTCAGTATCGGAATCAGCATTACGAGGCCATGCCAACGGGGATAACCCGCTTTTGACGAAATATTTCCGAATACCACGTAGGCGAAGAGACTTGAGACAACAAGTTCGATCCAATCCTTAGCGGTGAAGGCCATTTGGCTACCTCTTTCGGCAGGGTATGCTATCGCTCGCGCAACTCTTTGTCGAGAGAACTTGAGAGCAATCGCGGTTTGATAAGAATCATCTGGCGTCAGCGGTTCGTAGTCGACTTAGCCAGTTCTCGGCTCGCTTTGAAATCCGGATTGAGTGCGCTTTTCTTTCGCCAATAATCCTCTGGGGCCCAAGCCGAACGAAAGAAAGAGACACTAAGTCTCTCTCACCGAGGGAACGCCTTCCATAAACTCCTTTTTATGTGGAGCGAGTGTTGACTGCGAGTCGGGCCGTTCCGCGGTAAGAATCAGCGATCACACAGGCGCCAGCAGCCAGCGCGGCGTTGAGGATGGTCTCGCTCCACTGGAAGGAACCTTTGGAGCCTGCCGCCACGATAGGGATCCATACCAAAAGGAGGAATAATGAGATTTGCAGGGCTGCAAGAGCGGCTGCCAGCCCTGCATGGAAGCCGATGAGCACGGCGATGCCTGCCGCAACGAAGGCACAGCCCGTGAAATACGCCCAGAATAGGTGACCCGGCAACCAATTGGGGATGAGCGAGACAGTGTCTTTCAGGTCGATGAAATGGGCCGTGCCGAAGAATATTAAGGAGAGGCCATAGAGTACGCGCGCGATCCGAAGGCCGTTGTTGCCGCTAATAAAGCTGAGGTGCTTAGAATCCCAGCCGGCGGGAAACCGGACATAGAGCACCCAGGCAGCAGCCAACATGACCGCGAGCGGAAACACCGACCAGCAAGCTTCGAAAGCGGGTGCATGGAAGAAATTTGGCAGCCGGAACAGCAGCATCCACAGCAAAAGAGTGGCGAGTAACAAGCGCGCGGCCACGATCGCTACACGTTGAACAAGGAGGCCGATACCGCATGTCAGGGAGATGAGGGCGCCGAGGTAGAGGAAAAGTTCGCGCGCAGGGACGGCGGCGGGGACAGGATTCCATATCGGCGCGAAGTCGGGCCGGAGCAGGCCGACCGTTCCGAGACCGATCATGGTGACCGCGAAGGTCGCATGAACTATGCTTACGATGCGCATCGGCGTGTGCTCCCAAGGGCAGTTCAGTTTGGAGCAGGAAGCGTCTGCGATCAATAGCCATTCATTGCCGTTCGAATATGACCACCTTGTGGGGAAACCCAAAGTTTCTTTTGTTTCGAATCTGCCGGGCAACAAGTTGCTGCTAGAGGGGATTGTGAGTGCATGGCTTGAATAGATCAGGCGGTTAGACGCTTTGAGCCGCAGAGTCGGATTTTGAGGGTAACAGAGATTTACCACTCGTCGCGATTTTCGTAGCGGTGAACGGGCAACGGTCACTAGCTCAACAAGCCGGCCCCTGGTGCCAGAGTCTCAACCGTGACGCACCCAGCTGCGATACGCGGCTCATGGGGAAAATATAAATTAGCGCACCTGTCAGGGGTCCAAGGAACAGAAATCTGGGCTCGCGAGAATACCAATTTACATTCGGGGCCTCCTGCGTTCTTAGAATCGCTCATGCTCCCTGGAACGATCTGCCAGCCAGTGCTTTCAAGTTCCGATCATCGCTTCAAGGTCAATGTCATCGGGTTCGCCAGAGTGATTCCCGCGGTTGCGGAATATGCTCCAATGGCCCATACGGTGCCGTTAGCAGTCGTGGCGCTCAACAGCTCCGCCGCCTGGCCCGGATCGGGGGTAGATACCGAACTCCATTTTGTGCCGTCCCAATGTTCAGTGATCGGGTGATCGTCGAAACCAAGAGCACCATTCGAGGCGTCGCCCACGGCCCACACATCATCGCTTGAAACCGCTGCAATACCAAACAGGTTAATTGCGGATCCGAGGAATGGCCCGTCGACAAGGCTCCAACTCGTGCCATCCCAGTGCTCGGTCAGGGCACCGCCATATACGCCCGAGCTATTCTCGTTCTCATATCCGACTGCCCAAACATCGTCGGACGAAATGGCTGCAACAGCGTACAGCTGGTTGAACGCGCTGGGGGGCGGATAGACGCTGGCGACGATCGACCAGCTCTGGCCATCGTAGTGTTCGATGAGCGGGACATCGGTGATGTTCGTCTCCGAATACCCGACGGCCCATATGTCAGTCGAGGAAACGGCTGCGACGGCATTCAGAATGTTCCTGTCGGCGCCAGTGACGTTGGGGCTGTTCACGATGGTCCATTGAGTGCCATCCCAGTGTTCGATCAACGTGTTCCACTGGTATACGCCGCCGCCCTCCTGGAAATTGCCTACGGCCCAGACGTCGTTGCTGGAAACCGCGGCGACCCCGGCTAGCATGCTGTTTTGGGCGCCCGACTCATTCGGGGTGGAAACGACAGCCCACTTTGTGCCTGTCCAATGCTCGGCCAGGGTCTGGGGCTCCCAACCACAGATAGAACCGACGGCCCAAACATCGTTGGCGGAGGCAGCCGAGACCCCGGTGAGGGCGTTTCCGCTATATCCAGCGCCACACCTACCCTGGGTGTCGGGATTCGGACTAGGAACGACGCTCCAGTCTGTGCCGTTCCAACGCTCGGTGAGGGTGGACTGAATACTGCGGTTGTACATGTATCCCACAGCCCAGGCGGAAGAGGCCGAAATTGCGGCGCTTCCATAAAGATAGTTTGCGTTGGTGACATTGGGACTCGAGACTACTGTCCAGCCCGAGTTGGCAGCCAAGGCAGTTCCAGCAAGGATTAGGGTTGCAACTGCTCCAGTTAAAATGGCGCGTTGTCTGGTGGAATTCATCAGAGCGGTCTCCTGTCAGCCGTGGATCTGCGGCGGGTTCCATTGTGGACGTGGCCAGTCTTCCGCATGGGATGCGGCCAGGCTGGGGCCAGCATGTTTCTATAGTCGGAACAAATTGGGGAATCCCCCTTACCGCCCGTCGACCTACGCTAACCGGCGATCGGGAGGTCTGCCCTGCGCGGAGATGTCTCAGGCGTAGGTTAGCTCGGCTATCGAGGATCCGTCGGCGTCGAAGGTGGGCATCGGAACGGCGGGTGGACGGGGAGACGAATCCGAGGGGTGACCTTCGTAATCGAGGGTTGGCGTTACCGCATTGATGGGGGTAGGGGCGGCTCCTAGAATCGGAGCAGGGTTTACTCCGCCCGATTTCTGCATGCCTGAGATCACAAGACGCCTGGACCGAGCCGAGTTAGGGAAACGTATCGAGCGCGCAGAAAAGCTCCTGCAGAAGGGGAAAACTGCCGACGCGCTGGAAGAGTATCTGCTTGTCCTGAAAGACGATCCCGAAAATGATGTGGTGCGGCAGCTGTCGGCGGATTTGTGTCTGTCGCTGAGCCGGAATGCCGAGGCGGTGAAGCTGCTGGGCGAGTTGTTCGAGCGGCAGGTGGGCGCGGGCGATGCGACACGGGCTAGCCTCACTTATAAGAAGCTGGCGAGGCACGGGAATCCGACGTGGCAGCAGAAGTTCCGGTTCGGGCAGCTGCTGGAAGGGTCGAACAAGAAACTGGCCGTAGGAACGTATGAGGCGGCGCTGCTGGATTTAACGAAGCTGGGGAAGAAGCAGGAGTCGGCGGAAATTCTGGATCGGATTGTGGCGATCGAGCCGACGCAGGCGAATTTGCTGCGGGTTGCGGAACTGGCGTCGGAACTGGGGAACCGGAAAGCGGCGGCAGCGGCATTTCAGAAGATTGCACAACAGGTTGAGTCCGAGGGCGGTAACGTGGCGCAGTGGTATGAGCGCGCGTATCAGGAAGATTCGTCCGATCAAAGCATCGTGCTGGCCTACGGAAAAGGTTTGCTGGCGCAAGGGCAAGCGGGCGCGGCGATTTTTATTCTCGAGCCGCAGCTGAATTCCGGGGGGCAGGTTCTACCGGCGCTGCGGGAAACATATGCGGATGCGCTGCTGGCAGCGGGGCGTCATGCCGAGGCGGAGCCGCTGGTGTGGCAGCTGTTTGAGCAGAACCCGGGCCGCGTGCAGCAGGTGATCGGATTGATTGGAAGCTTCCTGGATGCAGATCAGGATCAGGCCGCGGTTGGGCTGGCTCGGAAGCTGGAACAATTTCAGAGACGGCGGGGGGAGCGGCGGCAGTTCATCGCTATCATGGAAGATATCGCTGCGGCGCACAAAGCGTCGTCGGAGATGCTGGAGTTCCTGAGCGAACTGTATAACTCGTCCAACCGGGAAAACGATTATTGCCAGACGCTGCTGAAGCTGTTCGATTTGTACTGCAGCACGGGGGATTTTGCGAAGGCGGCGGAGTGTTTGGATCGGGCAGCGGAGGTGGATCCGTATGAGCCGGGACATTTGAAACGGCTCGACATGCTGAAGGGCAAGGTGGACGATTCGCGATTCAAGGTGATCGCGTCGCGATTCAGCTCTGCCTCGAAGCCTGCCGAAGAACCGGCTCAGTCGGAGGGACCGACGCTGGGAGCGGGAACGCTGCAGGATTTGATGCTGCAAGCGGAGATCCTTGTGCAGTACGGCATGCGGAACAAGGCGGTCGAGCGGCTGCAGAGAATTCAGGAACTGTTTCCGCGCGAGGAAGAGCGGAACGAAGACTTGCAGCGGCTGTATCTGGCAGCTGGGGTGACGCCAAGGTATGCGGGATCGGCGCCGTTGCCTCCGGCGGCAGCGCCCGCGCCGGCTGCGCCAGCGGCTCCGGTGGCAGCGGCGCCTGCGCCTGATCCGGCGGCGGATGTGCGGAGCTTTACGAAAGTCGCGGAGATTACGCGGAAGCTGTATCACCAGGGAACGGCGCCTGCTGTGCTGAGCACGGCGGTGAAGGAGATTGGGGCGCACTGGGAGGCGACGCGCTGCTTTGCGGTGATGGGGAAAGCGGGATTGCCTCCGAGCGCGATGGATGAGTTCTGCGCGGAGGGGTACAAGAAGGCGGGGCCTTCCGCGGTAGCTGAATTGGCCTCGACTTTGATGCAGGCGGTCGAAGGGCATGATCCGCTGGAGATTCAGGATGCGCCGAAGAATCCTGCGGTGCAGAAGTCGAAGAAGCTGGTTTCGGACCTCGGGGCCTCGTCGCTTTTGGCAGTGCCGTTGAGCGATGGAGAAGAGACGGTTGGTGTTCTGGTGGTGGTGCACAATCGGGGCAGGGTGTGGCAGCAGGCCGACATGGTCGTGCTGAAGACGCTGGCCGATCAGATGGTGATTGCGCTGAATAATGCCGGGCTGCGGCGGTTGGTGAAGAATCTGTCGGTGACCGACGAGAAGTCTGGGCTGTTGAAGCGGGCGTCTTATATCGATCTGTTGCTGGCCGAGAGCAAACGCGCGATCCAGAATGCGTCGTCGCTGTCGGTGGTGTTGTTGCAATTTGGCAAGAGCGCGGCGCTGATCAAGGAATACGGCGAGGCGGAAGTGCAGGCGATGATCGAGCGGGCGGGTCAGCTGTTTGCGGCGAATATTCGATCGAATGACCTTGCGTTCCGGTATGACACTTCGACGATCGCGATCCTGCTGGGAGAGACAGCGGAGAAAGAAGCGATGCTGGCGATCGAGAAGCTGAGGAAGATTGTCTCTGAAGTTCGGCTCCCGGCCAAAGATGGAGCGGCGCAGGGTCAGCAGGCACAGTTCGCGGCAGGAGTGGCCGAGGCGGTGATCCGGACGGAGTACGATCCGATCGATGTTGTGACGGAAGTGATCAATCGCGTGGAGCACGCGTTGAATCAGGCGATGGGGCAGGGAGTGGGGAGAGTTGTGGCGTTGGGTCCGGCGGCGCTGGCGGCCGGAGCGGTGGCGTAGTTCTGCGGCCGCGATCTTCTTCTGAGTACGTCCGAATCATTCCACAGCAAAATTAGATTTCATTTCAGGGTGCGGAGCTTCGCACCGCCGAACGGCGGAGCGCGGCTGTCTCCCCATATACCAGCCCGAGCTGGCTTTCCATAACATCATCCCGTCGGAGATAATCCGGGAAACTGTTCTGGGGAAGGGCAGATGACGAAAGAAAATGGACTGGTGCAGATTGCGAGCCATTATTCGGTGGAGGAAACGGTGCGCAGGCTGGAGGCGGCGTTTGTCGAGAAGGGGATGAAAATTTTCGCGCTTATCGATCACAGCGGTGAGGCAGAGAAGGCTGGGCTGAAGATGAGGCCGACGAAGGTCTTGATCTTTGGATCGCCGAAAGGAGGGACGCCGTTGATGGTGGCGGCTCCGAGCCTGGCGGTCGATTTGCCGCTGAAGGCGTTGGTTGCGGAAGATGAGGAGGGAAACGTTTCGGTGACATACAACACACCGGAATACTTACAGGCGCGGCATGGGTTTCCTGCGGAGTTGACCAAGAATCTTGCCGGGGCGGCAGCAGTGATGGCGAAGGCTGTGGAATAATGCTGGCGGAATCGGAGCGGCATTGAGCGACGAGAAATCCAACCTGGATCGGGCGCGCGATCATCTGGCGAATGAGCGGACGTTTCTGGCATGGGTGCGGACGGGCGCGGCGATTATTGTCTTCGGATTCGCCATTGGAAGGTTCTCGATTGCGATCCGGCAGTTAGCCATGCTGCAAGGGCATGGGATAAAAACGGCGGGAGTGTCGGTCTGGCTGGGATCGGGAACGATTCTCGCAGGCCTGCTTTTGGTATTTGGCGGACTGTTGCGGTACCGGAAGAATCGGGATCGTTTGGAATCGGGGACTTTTGAGCCGGCCGGATTTGGGCTCGATCTGCTGACGATATTGACGGTGATCATCGGGTTGGCGCTGGCGGGATATCTGATTTACACGGAGAAGGTTCTGGGCTGAATAAAGGCAAGTATGGGGAACGATCAGGAAAAAGAAGCGGCGGCGCGGGCGAGTTTGCAATTCATCAAAGATGGGCAGGTGGTTGGGCTTGGGACGGGCTCGACCGCGGCGCATTTTATCAAGCTGCTGGGTGAAGAAGTGAAGAAGGGACTGCGAATTCGGGGGATTCCGACGTCGGTACGATCGAAGGAATTGGCCGAGAGCCTGGGGATTCCGCTGACTACGCTGGATGATTGCCAGGACATTGCGGTGACGGTGGATGGGGCGGATGAGGTCGATCCGAAACTGAGGCTGATCAAGGGCGGTGGCGGGGCGATGTTGCGAGAGAAAATTGTGGCGTCGGCGACACGGCAGATGGTGGTTGTGGCGGACGCGACGAAGCAGGTGCAGACGCTCGGAAAGTTCCCGCTGCCGGTGGAAGTAATCCGGTTTGCGCAGGCGCTGGTGGCGAAGCGGATTGCCGCGCTGGGAGCGGATGTGCGCCTACGAATGGGGGATGATGGGAAGCCGTATGTGACTGACGAGAACAATCACATTCTCGATTGCCGGTTTGGGCAGATTCTGGATCCGGAAGGGCTGGCGCGGGAGTTGAGTGGGATGCCGGGTGTGGTTGAACACGGATTATTCATTAACATGGCGAGCGTGGCTTTGTTCGCGCACGGAAGCGAGATTGTGCAGTTGACGCGGTGAGCGGGCGGGCGGGATTCAGATCAGGCTTGTGTCGACAGTCTCCAAAAAAATATTGATGTTGGTCCGCATGATGGCGGATTCGCTTTTCATTGGGTAAGCTCTATCCCGAATGACGTCTGATAAGCAAATGCAAGGAGGAGGAAATCCTGGATCGCGCAGACGTGTGCCGCGCTTCCGGATGGATGGGCCGGTGGACATCACGGTGGTGCGGGAGGGAGTGCGGGATACGATTCCGGGCCGCTCGGTGAATGTGGGCGAGCGCGGCATTGGTGCGGTGGCGGCGGGCGAGTTGTCGGCCGGGGAAAGTGTCGAGCTGGAGATCCACTTCTCGGAGACATCGGAGCCGCTGCGCGCAAAGGCGATGGTGCGCTATCAGGATCAGTTGCGCTGCGGGCTGGAGTTTGTGGGGATCACGGCGGAACAGAGGGCGGCGATCCGGGAATGGGCGAAGAAAGCGAATCCGGAGATGGAGGTGACTTTGGCTCCGGTGGGCTTCAATGGAGGGGAGACAGGACGGCCTTCGAGAGCCGCGAGTCCGGCAGTCAGGGCGAGAGGACGTGGTTTAAGACTGGGCTGGATTGTTGGGCTCGTGCTGATCGTGATTGCGGGCGTGGTGTTCTGGTGGGAATGGAATCGCGGGTGGGAGCAGATCGAATCGGGGACGAAGAATTCGGACGGGACCTCGGCGAGGGTTCAGGTTCCGACCGATGTGATGCAGAGACTGCTTGTGCATCAGGTGCAGCCGGTTTATCCGGAAGAGGCGCGCAGGGAGAATCTGCAGGGAGTCATTGCTCTGGACATCGTTGTAGCGCCGGATGGAGCGGTGGTCAGCACGCGCGCTCTGAATGGTCCGGATGTGCTGGCGCAAGCTGCGACGGATGCTTTGAGGTGGTGGAAGTTTCAACCGTATCTCGTGAATGGGAAGCCGGTGACGGTGGAAACTACTATGGCGGTGGAGTTCAGGGAGTAGTGTCCGCCTTTGACTTCTGAACACAGGGTTTCTCCACTCCGCATTGCGTTCCGCTTCGCGGGACGCAATGCTGCGGTCGAGATGACAGTGCTTGGATAACTTCGTCTTACCCGACTTATTTCTTCCGTAAATTATGCAGAATTTTGGCGCCGCTGATGCCGAAGCAGAGGACTGCGCCGAAGGCTGCGATCAGCATGAGTGCCACGCTCAGGTGAAGACGGTCGGCGAAAACGGCAGCGATGGCGCAGATCAGGCCGATGGCATTTAGCCATATCGGAGCACGGACGGGACTTGGAAGATCTTTCCGTAATCGTACTTGGAGCAGAAGTGCCGCGAGGCCGATCGCTGCGATGACTACGAGGGCAAGCGGACTGGAGAAAGCTGCGCGGCTGGTATAGAGAACAACCAGGGCGAGAGCCAGTAGAAGCAGGCCGGCGGCGATGATGCTCCAGCGGCGCGGCTTCGGTTGCGGGTTGGGGACGTCCTCGGGCACGGTGGCTCGTCCCAAGTTATACAAGGCTGGGGTTGGGGTTTTCAAACTGCGGGATCGGGTGAACTCGGATGTGGAGGGCGCACTTGAGAGGCAGGGATGCTGCGATTGAGGTTGAGCTTCGCTTTCAGCGAGCTCAATCCTCTCTCAGCATGACGTTCGACTAGATGGAATCAAGGATCGGCAGACTTCATGAGAGCAGGAAAAGCTGGCTTGGCGCGGCCACCCATTCTGCCTGGCGCTGGTCGCCATTGTTGACGGCGTAGAGGACGAGCTCGACGCGGTTGGAGATTCCCAGTTTGTCGAAGATCCGAAACAAGTACTTCTTGATCGTGTTCTCGCTCAGGTTGAGTTCTTCGGCGATCTGGCGGTTGCCGTAGCCTTCGGCGACCAGGGCGACTACCTGTTCCTCTCGCGGGGTCAGCAGGGAATTGCCTGTCGAGTTGAGGACCCGCAGGGACGGAACCTCGGAGATCAGGTCGAGAAGATAATTCAGTTGTTCGGTGTTGGCCCAGATCTGTCCGGCGGCGACGCGGGTGATGCATCGGCAGAGCAGGCGTAGGTTGGCGTCGGTTATGGAGAAGATGCCACGTGCGCCGGAGCGAAATGCACCGACAACAAGTTCACGGTCGCAGGCGTCAAGGAGGAGCACTTTGGCGACGCCCGGATGCGCGAGGTGAAAGCGCCGCAATGTCATCACTGCGTCGGAGGGGCTGGCCGGAGATCCGAGAGTCAAGAGCGCAACCCGTGGAAGATGGGTAGCTGAGGCTTGCAGGATTGAGAATGCATCCATGGCGCAGGTGGTGACGTGAAACTCCGCGCGCCGTCGGAGGGCGCTGGTGAGCAGTTGTGATTGCATGCGATTGGAATCGGCAATAAGGACACCAATCGAATTGGAAGTGGCGGCCAGGCTCATACGACGTGATCTCTCCTGTGCGCAGAGAATTGACCGGCGATTGTAGGGAGTGGGGAAGTGATCCACAAGGAATCTGGTCACAGAATTTGCGCGCGGATTTCAAAATGGGAATGAAAGATCAGGTGCGGAGAAAGGTGACTGGTGCGCGGCGGAAGCTGTTGAAATCGAGGTCAGTAGTGTTTCCTGTTTAGGGATACGCTTGAGAAAAATGAAGTATGGATGGAGCACTACAGCGCACGGGATCAATGTTCGGCGTGCATGAGCATTGCATTTTGAGAATTCCACATCTCCAGGCTGATCGTCACTTCGCATTTCTGTGATGTCGTAAACATGCAAGTCCACTTTTGTAGATGGTACGAATAGGGTTCGTGATGCAAATCACAGCCCGCTGCGAGAGAGCGGATTTTCCCATCGATTCAGCCTTCCCGGATGAGTAAAGGCCTTCCACTTCTGTAGGTGCTACTTCCCGCGTCTTGTTGCATGAGGGAAGCGGATTTAATTTGCGCGTGAGGGTCGCGTGTGTGGCGGCGCTCAGGCCAGTAGTGCGGCGCAAACCCAAGATGAAGCGCATTTTCGTAACCGTCAGACTCATAGCAGTTGCGTTGATCTGTTTCGTGGATTGCGCCGCCTTCGCTCAGGAAAGTAAGGCCAGCCTGGGCGAAGAGAAAGAGGCCTCCCGGTTCGGCTTAACCGGAGTCGATGAGGAAGGGTCTCGGCAAACGGCCGCAGAGCTCGGTAGAGCAAACGAGAAAGAGAATCCTCTGCTCGGAGGGAATCGCCGTTCGCTCTACCGGCTGCGTCCGGAAGATGTGGTGGAAGTGAGTTTCACGGTCGCGCCTGAGTTTAATCAGTCTTTGACGGTGCAGCCGGACGGTTTTGTGATGCTGAAGGATGCCGGACTGGTAAGGGCCCAAGGGCTCGATCTCGAAGAATTCACCGATGCGGTCCAGAAGGCGTATCGGGGATATTTGCACGATCCGCAAGCTGCGGTGGCGCTTAAAGAGTTCGAACATCCTTACTTCATTGTCGGCGGAGAAGTTGGTAAGCCCGGCAAATACGAGTTGCGGTCGGATACCACGGTAATGGAGGCGGTGCAGATTGCCGGGGGACTCACGCAGCAGGCCAAGCATTCGCAGGTAGTGCTCTTCCGGCGGGTGAATGACGATCTGGTGGAAGCGCGGCTGGTCAACCTGAAAAAGATGATGAAGCAAGCCAGCCTGAAAGAAGATACGCACCTGCGCCCTGGGGATCTTGTGTTTGTTCCGCAGAATGCCATATCAAAGATTGCGCGTTTTCTCAGCAGACCTTCCGTAAGCATGTACATGAATTCCGGTCAATTTTAGAAAGAGCTGTCCTCCATTTTGCGTGACAGACGAAGACCCAAATCGCGGACGAATGACGGCTTCAACGCCTACTCTTCGGGAAATGGCGATGGTGCTGTTCCGGCAGAGGAGGGTCTTCGTTTCTGTTGGCTTGCTCGTGACGGCGATGGCGGTGCTGTATGCGCTGTTCGGGACGACATATCAGGCGAACATGAAGGTTTTGGTACGGCCAGGAAGAGCGGACGCTCCGGTGAGCGCGGAGCAGAGCGCTCCGCTGGATCTTACGCGGATTGGTGTGACGGAGGAAGAGCTGAATTCCGAGGTGGAGCTGTTGCGGGACGACGAAGTCCTTCGAAGGGTCGTGGAGCAAGCCGGAATCGGGGGTAGAGATTGGTTCCACATTTTCCGGCTGGGGGAAGGACGAGAGCAACGACTTGAACGCACGGCGCGGCGCATGGCCCACCGGCTGAGTGTGGAGCCCATCAAGAGGACGAACCTGATCGCGATTCGCTATTCGGCGGACGATCCGCAGGTTGCGGCGAAGGTATTGCGGGCGCTATCGGGGATTTATCTGGAAAAGCACAAAGCCGTGCATCGTCCGGATGGGGAGTCGCATTTTTTCGAGCAGCAAACGTCGGAATCGCGTCGGCAACTGGATGACGCGCAGAGCAGGCTTCTGCAATTCACCGCGGAGCACAAGGTCGTAGCTGCGGCGCAGCAGCGCGATCTTGCTTTGCAGAGATTGAGCGAGGTGGATGCCAGCGGGCGGCAGACGCGGATTGAGTTGGCAGAAACGCAGCAGCGGATGTCGGAACTCGAACACCAGCTGGCGAGTCTTCCCGAGCGAACAACGACGCAGGTTCGAACTGCAGATAATCCGGAATTGTTGAAGTCCTTAAAGTCGAGCCTCTTGGAATTGCAGCTGAAGCGAACCGAGTTGCTGACAAAATTCGAGCCGAGTCACCGGCTGGTGCGGGAGGTGGATGCGCAGATTGGGCTGGCGCAGCAGGCTATTGCGGCTCAGAACCAGGCTCCCGTACGGGATGAAACTACGGACAAGAACACACAGTACGAGTGGGCGAAGTCGGAGTTGGAGCGGGCGCAGGTGCAGCTCAAGGCACTGAGCGCAAGAGAGGCCGCGACAGCGGCGCAGGTGGCCGCGTACCGGGCGCTGACGGAAAAGCTCGGGAACGATGCGATTACGCAAGATGATCTGCTGAACAGGGAAAAGGCCGCAGAGGAAAGCTATTTGCTTTACGTGAAGAAGCATGAAGAAGCGCGCATGGATGATGCGCTCGATCAGCGGGGAATCGTGAATGTGACGATCGCGGAGCAACCAGTAGTGCCGGCGTTGCCCGTGCATTCGGCGTGGACTGTGCTGGCGTTCGGAGTTATCGCCGCGGGAACGGTGGGGACGGGGGCGGCGTTTACGGCTGACTACTTCAATCCGGCGTTCCGCGATCCGGAAGACGTCCTGGCTTATCTGGACGCTCCAGTCTTGGCGTCATTGCCGAAAGGGCTGCGCGGGAGACTCCCGGCATGAACGCACGAGCGATGAACGCAAGCTTATGGGGAACAGGCGAAGCTGGATCGATCGTAGAAGCCGATGAACCACGGATTCGCGCGGTGAAGCCGCAACTGACCTGGAATCCCGAGAGGTTTGCGCAGGAACAGATTCGCGGTCTGGTGCGCCAGGTCTTCTCGTTGGAGGGTCCGCGCCCGGTGCGGCAAGTAGTGTTTTGCGCAATTGAAGGGAAGACGGATGTCCGGAGCGTTTGCGTGTGCGTTGGGGAGGCGCTGGCGTCGGAGTCGCGAGGGAGTGTTGCCGTCGTAGGAAATCATTCTCGAACTGGGGATGGCGAAGAAGGCTTCGAGGCCGAGCCTCTGCGGAAAAATGCGTCCAAACTGCGAAGTAATTTGTGGCTGATTCCCACTAAAGAAAATACCGCGGAGACGAAAAGCATTTCGTCGGTTCATTCCTATCTGGGGGAGATTCGTAAGCAATTCGAGTATTCGATCATGGAGGGCCGGCCCTGTGGTGAATGCGACGAGGCGCTAGGGATGGCGCGATCCACGGACGGGATTGTGCTCGTCATTTCGGCGGAGCATACAAGGCGCGTCACGGCGCGGAAGATTCTCGAAATGTTGCATGAGGCGCGAGTGAGGATTTTAGGAACAGTATTGAGTGACCGCGAATTTCCGATGCCGGAAAGGCTGTATCACTGGCTGTGATCTGAGCCAATTCAGCGAGGGCGAGAACGCAGGAAGGTACATACGTGTCGACAGTTTCCGTTTATCCCGAGGAACCGAAAGAGCTGCCGGACTGGTCGCGGTTGATTCCGGGCGAGATGCCGCGGGTTCGACCGCGTAACGGGAAGCCGCCCCGGTCTCATCATATTGCGATCGGTAAACAGAATGAAACGGCGCACCCGGGCTACTCGCGAGGTCTGGTTTCACGCGTATTGCCTGGACCGATGTCCAGCCGGACAGCGCAGAGGTGGGTTCGAGCGATGGCCGCCGATTTTGCGCTGGTTGCACTGGGGTGGCTGTTGATGGGGGCGTGCCTGGTTCCGTTGCGGACTGAGTTTCCGCGAGTGTGGTCGTTCAAATATTCCGCCGGAGCGCCGATGTCTCTGCTTGGCGTGGCGATCTTGCATGCGGCATTGATCACCTTACTCGGGTATACCGAGGGGTTGCACCGGGTGGAAGGTGGCCGCTCCGCTCAAGGATGGATCGTCGGAAAGGCGGTGCTGTGGGCGACGGCGGTGTTGTGCCTTGGATACACCTTGCAAGGGGCGACATGGGTGACTGCCGGATTGTTCTGCATCGTTGGCGGGTTGAATTTCGGGATGTTGTGGGCTTGGAGATGCTGGAATCACGAGGGCGACGCGGAAAGCCGTGGAGACACCAGGAACGTCCTCATTATCGGCGCGGGCGCAGTGGGACGGCGCGTTGCTGAGCATGCACGACAACATCCGTCGTCTGGGCGAACGATCTGTGGATTCCTGGATGATGACAAGCCGTTGGGCCGGGGAGTAATCGGGCGGACGGTCGATCTGGCGCGTATCGCTCGTAAAGAGTTCGTGGATGAAGTGATTCTGGCCGCTCCTCGAAAAGGCGAGCTTACGCGATGGGTGGTGGAGGAGGCGCGCCGGCTGCGCCTCGATCTGGAGGTAGTCCCGGAATTGTTCGGATGTAAGCCGGTCGAGCTTGCAATGGAAGGGGCGGGCGGAGTTCCGATGATCTGCCTGCATGCGGAGCGGCTGCCGATTACGGGCCTGGTTCTGAAGCGGCTAATCGATGCGTGCGGTGCAGTCGCAGCGCTGACGGTGCTCGCTCCGCTCCTGGCAGCGATCGCGCTGTTGATCAAACTCGATTCACCGGGGCCCGTGCTTTATTGCGCGCTTCGCGCGGGCCGGAAGAGAAGGCTATTCCGGTGCTTCAAATTTCGCACAATGGTCAGCAATGCGGATGAGTTGAAGTATCGGTTGCGTGAGAACAATGAGAGGTCCGGGCCATTTTTCAAGATGGCGGCGGATCCGCGGATCACCCGGGTTGGGCGTTATCTCCGGCGTTACAGCCTGGACGAACTGCCGCAGCTATGGAATGTGGTGAAAGGCGAGATGAGCCTGGTCGGGCCGAGGCCGCATCCGCTGGACGACGTCGCGGGTTATCGGATTGAACATTTGGCGCGTCTGGATGTGACGCCGGGAATCACTGGGTTGTGGCAAGTGAAGGCTCGCCGCGATCCGTCGTTTGCTCGCGGGATAGCTCTGGATCGCGAATACATCCGCACGTGGAGTCTGGCTTCGGATGTGAGAATTCTCCTGATGACCTTTCGCGCGGTTCTGTGCGGGAGCGGGCAGTGATGGAGTGGTCATCTCGGGCCGCAGGAATCGATGGGCTTGCGCAGGTCGAACTCTGTGTCGCCCGGGCTCTGCTGGGGCCGATTCGAGTACTGGTCTCGGTGCCATCGCTATTGTTTCTTGGGGCTCTCACAGCGATGCTGCTTCGGCATCCGGACGTGCAGTTTTACGAAATTGACCGCGTCGCGTTTGGATTGCTCGTTCTAGGAGTCAGCGGCCGAGTCGTTCTTCTACGTCAGACCCCATTCGTGACGCGCGCGAGCCTCCCGATGGTCGGATTGCTGACTCTAGCGTTGGCCAGCGTCGCGGGCCAGCCTTTTGATCACGAGACATGGAGCCTGCTGGCGTCGAAGTTCATCGTGCCTTTCACGCTGTTTCATCTGGCCGCGCTAGTGTTTACGGCCGAGAAGCGCTTCCGGCAATTTGAAATTTTTGCGCTGATTGTGCTGGTGTACCTCAGCTTTACTGCGATCGCGTTTCTGGTCGGGGCACGATCGCTGGTATTTCCGCGATTCATCCTTGATGAGAGCCTGGGATTTCATGCCGACCGCGCGCGGGGGCCGCTGTTGCAGGCCGTGGCCAATGGAGTATCGCTGAATATTCTCGGACTCCTTGCGGCGCACTCTTATCTCCGGGGCCGAGTTCAGGGAGCGAAGATTTGGATCCTGCTGACGTCTGTTCCTATTGCGATTTTAGCGACGATGACACGCGCGGTGTGGTTGTCGTTTGCGGGATCAGTAGTTGCATTGATGGTGGTGTCGGGTAATCGAGTGTTCCGGCGTGTGTGCATCGCGGCCATTGTGGCGGGAGGGTTGGGCTTGGCTGTAGTGATGAGTTTCAGCGAATTTGCCGGCTCGCTGAATGACCGGGTTCAGGAGCGCGGTCCGATCGATTATCGCGAGGCCGTCTACGCGGGCGGATGGGAGATGTTCCAGCAGCGGCCGTGGTGGGGGTGGGGATTTCACCAGATGCCATCTGAGCTGCCGCGCCACGTCAGCGGATATCAGGAGAAGGTTCTGTATCCGCATAACACGTACCTGGAATTGCTGGTGGAACACGGACTGGTAGGGCTCGCGTTATATGTATGGCTGATGCGGGAATTATGGAGGCTTAGTCGCGGCGCGATTCCAGCAGGCGAGAACGATGGATTTCTTGGGCAGAATTTCCATGGGCTTTGGCCAATTCTTCTTGCGGTCTATTGGGTGAATGCGGCGGTTGTTGTGATGAGTTATCAGTTCGTTAATGGATTGTTATTCACGATGGCCGGAATGCTGGCAGCGCAAAAGAAGAGGGCGGAGGCGGTACGTCCATGCTGACGGTTGCGTATCTTGCGAATGAGTTTCCTTCTGCCGTGGAGCCCTATGTTGGCGAGGAGATTGAAGAACTGAGGAGGCGGAGGGTTGAGGTCGTCACGACGAGCGTCCGGCGGCCGGGAGCGCGGCAGGAAGAGGTGGAGATTATCCTGCTGCCGGTCACGATCACGGTTGCAATGCAAGCCCTGTTGCTCTGCATTCGCCGGGGGAAGCAGCTTTTTGTGCTGGTTGGACGTGTGGCATTTCACGGCCGCGAGTCTCTATCGCAGCGAGTGAAAGCGCTGGCGCATACCTTTCTAGGAGCGTGTTACGCCACGAAGCTTGCGAAATCCGGCGTGGAACACATTCATGCGCATCATGGATATTTCGGATCGTGGATAGCCATGACCGCGGCACGGCTGTTGGGAGTGGGATTCAGCCTGACGCTCCACGGATCGGACCTCTTATTACGTGGAACCTACCTTGATGTGAAGCTGGCGAATTCCTTGTTCTGCGTGACTATTTCTGAATACAACCGGCAATACATATTGAAGCATTATCCGGAAGTCGAACCCGCGAAGGTCATGGTCGCGCGGCTGGGAGCAGAGGTTCCAGCCAAAATTCTGCCTGGAACTGGCAGGCCGAACTCCGAGCCGTTCACCATCCTCGCTGTTGGAAGGTTGCATGAAGTGAAGGACCACGCCTTCCTGGTGCAGGCTTGTGCGCGATTGCGGGAATGCGGGCTGCGCTTTGAGTGTTACATCGCGGGAGAAGGTCCCGAGCGCCGCCGACTCGAGCAGCTGATCACGAAATACGAACTGGAGAGATGCTTCACTCTGCTCGGGCACGTTCGACGCGATGAGATGAGTTTTCTTTATGACCGCGCCGATGTTTTGGTACTGACGAGCCGCAGCGAAGGGATTCCGCTCGTTCTGATGGAAGCGATGGCTCGTGGGAGAGTGGTGCTGGCGCCGGCGATCACGGGGATCCCGGAGCTGGTGATTCCAGGGAAGACAGGGTTCTTATACGAACCTGCCTCGATGGACGCCTTTGTCGATCGCCTGCAGCTCATTTACGCACTGATGAAATCGCCCTGCATGCCGGAACACGCTCACACTCGCGCCGGAGTCAGATTTCTTCACCGGATCAGGCACGGAGCACGAGCGCATGTCCGAAACAATTTCGACAAGAAAAAGAACCTGGAGTCGTTTGCAGAGCTGTTCTTAAATCGCGTGAGACGGCAAATCGAGAACCTTCCCGATGAGAATCTTATATTGCAACAAATATAACTATCCATTCAGCGGTACAGAGGTCTACCTGTTCGAGGCGATGCAGTTGATGCGGTCGCGCGGGCACGAAACTGCATTGTTCTCTATGCAGGACTCGCGCGGAGGCGAGACGCCCTACGACCGGCATTTCGTCCGGCCGATCGACTTCAAGAGGAAGAGCGGAGTCTGGCAGAAGGTGAAACAGGCGGCGCGTGCGATTTACTCGATCGAAGCACGAACAAAGATGCGTGCGATGATTCGGGACTTCCAGCCCGATGTAGCGCACGTTCGGAACATCTATCACCATCTGTCGCCGTCGATTTTGTGGGAGTTAAAGGCACAAGGCGTTCCTGTGCTGTATCACGTGAATGATTTCAAACTGCTGTGCCCGAGCTACAACTTGGTTTCGCAGGGCCTAGCCTGCGAACGGTGCAAAGGCGGCGCGTTCTGGCATGCGATGGGGCGAGGATGTTATCCGGGATTCGGCGCTCGCATGGCCTTGACTGCGGAGGCGTACGCGCATCGCTGGTTAGGAAGCTACAGGAAGTGCGTCGACCTGTTTCTTGCGCCCAGCGAGTTTGTGCGGCAGAAGTTTTTAGAACATGGGTGGGATACGACACGCTTTGAAGTTTTGCCGCATTTCCAGGAAGTCTCTCCCGCGCCGGTGTCGAGTGTTCCCGAGAATGGTTCGATTTTGTATTTTGGCCGGCTCTCGGCGGAGAAGGGGGTTTCTGATCTGCTCGGTGCGATGCGCCGGCTGCCACATCTGCATTTAGCGATCGCAGGAGATGGACCGGAGCGCGCCCCGTTGCAGCAGATGACGGCTGCACTGGGCCTGCAGAATGTGAAGTTTGTAGGGCACGTCAATAAGACGGAGCGCGATCGCCGGATCGCCGAGTCGCGTTTCACTGTGATGCCCTCGCATGCCTACGAAACATTAGGCAAAACGATCCTGGAGTCCTATGCGATGGGCCGCGCAGTGATTGCGTCCGACAGAGGTTCGCGGCGCGAGCTGGTGCGACCCGGGGAGACCGGGCTTCTTTACCGTTGTGGAGATGTGAACGAACTAGCCGAATCCATTGCGATGCTCGCGTCTCAACCGCAACTCACGGAACGAATGGGGCAGGCGGGGCGCGAACTGGTTCGACAAAAACATACCGCGGAGGAGCACTATCAAAAGCTCGTAAGTGTTTATGAGGATCTAGTGGCGAAGAAAGATAAGCGGCACGTACACCTCAGTGTTTCGCTTGCCGACCGCAGCATGACGGTTCATGCGAAGCAAAGATTGAAAATCGCCTTCATCGGCGGGCGCGGGGTGATTTCGAAATACAGTGGAATCGAGTCGTACTACGAAGAGGTTGGGAAGCGGCTGGCGGAGATGGGGCACGAGGTCACGATCTATTGCCGCAACCACTTTACGCCTGCCTTGGCGGAGCATAACGGGATGCGGCTTGTCCGCCTGCCGACGGTTCGCAGCAAGCATTTCGAGACCGTTCTGCACACTATCTTGAGTACCGCTCACGCGCTGACGCGGCGGTATGACGTGGTGCATTATCACGCGTTGGGTCCGGCGCTGTTTTCATTCATTCCGAGAATGTTCGGAAGCAGTACTGCGGTTACGGTGCAGGGACTCGACTGGCAGCGCAAGAAGTGGGGCCGCATTGCATCATGGGTGCTGCGGACCGGGGAGAATGCGTCCGCGCGATGTCCGAATCAGACGATGGTGGTATCGCGAACGCTGAGGCAGCACTATCTCGAGATGCATGCAACCAAGACGGTGTACGTTCCGAATGGCGGGGTGCTGCGGGAACGAAGCGCTCCCAACAAAATTCTGGAATGGGGGCTGGAGCCGCAGAAGTACGTGTTGTTTCTGGGCAGGTTCTCTCCGGAGAAGGGATGTCATCTGCTGGTGGAGGCTTTCGAGCGTGTCCAAGGTGAAGTCAAATTGGTGATGGCGGGAGCTTCTAGTTACTGTGATGAGTACAGCCGAGAGTTGCGGACGCATGCCAACGACCGAATTCGAATGCTGGATTGGGTCTCGGGAGAGACTTTGGATGAGTTGCTGACGAACGCGATGATCTTCGTGCTGCCGTCGGATCTGGAGGGCTTGTCCCTGGCGCTGCTGGATGCGATGGGCGCAGGATTGTGCGTGTTGACGAGCGACGTTCCTGAGAACCGGGAAGTTGTGGACGGGGCCGGATTCACATTCAAGCGGGGCGATGTCGCGGATCTGGCGGAAAGGTTGAGATTTCTGATTGCAAATCCTGCTGTGCGTGAGGCGGCTGGGAAGTCCGCGCGCAGGCGAATTGAACAGGAATATCAGTGGCAGAAGATCGCGGAAGAGATTGAAAGTGCTTACTTGGGGATGCTTGACCGCAAACTATCCAAGTTCACTGGCAAGCGGCCGGTCGCAGGTGCCGAGATCCGCGAAGAGGGGCGGGCGGCGAAACGCGCGAGTTAGGGGGGCCTTACCGCTGATTTTGTACAAAGCGGAGCGCGATCTTGCCTGCGATTAACGAAGAGTTGTAGCAGGGCG
>Ga0070735_10000814_pt1 | contig 31660 bp, 27 predicted proteins | sample Coa_R1_FD_66443 | JGI IMG/M metagenome (GOLD analysis project Ga0070735, IMG submission 66443) | Surface soil microbial communities from Centralia Pennsylvania, which are recovering from an underground coalmine fire - Coalmine... | ecosystem: Environmental > Terrestrial > Soil > Unclassified ...
CGGGGTGCATCACTCGTTGGAGATCCTTCACAAATTTGTTCGGATCCTCCAAGTCATAAAACATCGCAATCGAGGTGACTACCTTGGGGCGGCGATTCTGAAGGTCAGGTTCCGCCAGGAAGCGGTCGGCATCAAAGAATCCAACTAGGATCTTGTCCGCCTTGCGCCGCGAGAGTACCTCCAGATTTTGGGCGGGATCGAAACCAATCTTATAGAGCCTTGGTATTGCATAAGAGCCGAGAAGAGTACCGTCGTTGCACCCAATGTCGAGAACAGAGTCTCCTGACTTCAGGTGCATCAGTTCTGCAGCCGAGCCCGAAATGTCTGCCAATGCGTCGCGCATGGTCTGGTTTGTCCCGGATCGATACCAATATTCTTGATACATCATGTCACCCGGGACCGTATGCCGTAGTTGCAACAGGCGGCATTGTTGACAAAGTACGAGATCTAAGGGCGCCTTAGGCCCGTCCGGTTGGTCTGGTGTTAAGAAGTTGGAAACGTACTGATCCCCTAATGAAAGAATCGGCTCTAGTGAGCCATTACAGACTCGGCAGGTCGTCCAGGTCTTCATCTATTGCTTTGTCTCCTTGGTAATCCGACGCTTGGCAACACTTCGCAGGGCTTTAACCTGCTTCGGTAAACTATCATCGCGAACAATCGCACTAAGCGATTGCAGATCCGCATCCACCATCATCACGACGAGTTTTTCAAAAGTCATAGTGGGAGTCCACCCCAAGACGTGTTTCGCTCGGCTCCAATCTCCAACCAACAACACCTTGTCTGGTGAGCGTACACTCCCGCGATCTTCAACCAAGTAGTCCTGATATCTTAGACCCACGTGAGAAAATGCGACTTCGCAGAATTCGCGGACCGAGTGGGTCTTGCCGGTTGCAATAATGTAGTCACTAGGCGCGGGCTGCTGCAGCGCGAGCCACATCGCGCGAACGTAGTCCCCGGCAAATCCCCAGTCCCGCCTGGCATCAAGATCGCCAAGGCGAAGTTCCTTAGCCAACCCTAGCTTGATGCTTGCCACTCCATGAGAGATTGTGCGAGTCACAAACTCCATGCCGCGCCGGGGGCTTTCGTGATTGTAGAGAATGCAGGAGCAGCCAAACAGGCCCCGCTGCTCGCGATATACGCCGGTCATCCAATGAGCGAAAGCCTTAGCAACTCCGTAGGGGTTCCGGGGCTGGATAGGGGTGGATTCATTCTGTGGGGTTACCGTGGTATTGCCAAACATCTCGCTACTGGAGGCCTGCAGAAACCGTATTCCTGGGGCGATCCGGTGAATGGCATCCAGCAGTTCTACAACGGCCATGGCATTGAGCTTCCCCGTAGCGACAGGATCCGACCACAACTGCTTGCTCGAGGCCCGCGCCGCTAAATTGTAAACCTCATCAGGCCTGTACTTACGAATCGTCTCTCCGATCCATTTCTGATCAAATGTTAAGTTCTCAACAAACTCAATCCTCTGTCGAATGTGGAGAGTCTTAGCAGCATTCTGACGCGGCCTAACCCCGACCACACGATAGCCCTGGTCCAGAAGAAACTCTGCGAGATAACTTCCATCCTGGCCATTTACCCCCGTGATTAAGGCGGTCTTCATGCTGAAATCGGCTTTGGTCTTCTATCTTGGACCACTCGCTCCATGACTTGCTCGAGTTTAGCTGCACTGCTCTCCCAAGAGAACTTCTCACGCACAAACCGTCGCCCATTATCGGAGAATTCATTCCACCGGTCGCCAGCTAACAACGATACGACATGATTAGCAAACTCGCGCGGATTGTCAGTTACGTATAGGTCTTTACCGGAAATCGCCGCGATCCCGTAATTTCCCGCTGAGGACGTAACAACAGGTGTACCACAGCTTAGAGCCTCGAGAATTTTCGTCTGAGTACCCACACGTAACCGAACCGGACAAACGCTTACGACCGCTTGCCGGAGATAACCGCTGATGTCTGGCACGAACCCGGTGACCTTAATACGCGAATCGTTAGCCCACTTTCGAACTGCGGCCACTGGCTTCGCTCCTATTAACCATAGGTTGGCTGACGGTTCTTGATCGCAGATTAAAGGGAAAACTTCCCCACAGAAGAACCCAACCGCATCTACATTTGGCAGGTGATACATGTTTCCCGTGATTACAATCATCCCTTTCTGACGACTTACCGCGGCACCGGAGACACTCTCCTCACTGATGCCGTGCGGAACAAAATCCGCACACGCTCCAGGTACGGAATTCATATATTCACGGGCATCTTCTCTGTTTACGAATGTGACGCAGTCGAACCGTCTTGCTTGTTTCAGGTCGTATTGCCTAAGTAGACTAACGCGTTTGCGATGAAGCGGCCTCGAATACCATGGATACATGGCCAACATCTTTTCGGTCTTCAATGCGAGCGGATCCTCAAGGCTCCAAATTGCGGGTCCCGAGTACCAGTCAGGCCGGAATTGTGCCGACTGCAAGGTTTGGAACAGAACAACATCGTAATGACCGCCAGACAGGTGCGCAGCCACAACTCTGTACATCTCAGCAGACCTGAAACGCGAAATGTCCGGGTGCGGATCGATGAGTACGCGACTCAACATGGAAAGCAGGACTTGCCATCGCGGGGGGCGTTCGACCAGTTCGATCTTATTGCACCAGCGTGTCAATTCGCCGAGATCACTGGAGTTCGTTCGATTCTTGAAGGAAATCAAATCGATTCTGTGCCTCTGCGACAAAACTCTTAACTGGTTAAGCGTTATAACTGCGCTCCCGATCACAGGCGGATGAGGAAAAATGGGTGCGACGAATAAGATTTTCATTTCTGCATAATGAGACCGGCTGTGGAATTCCGGATCCGGCTTCCCGGAGCAACCCTCTCGTAAACTGACAGATGGGCTTGCGCTATCGAATCCCACTCATCGTGAATCCCCGTGCAACGCGCGTCGTTTCTTCTCCCCATATATGCACACAAAGCTTCCCGCATATCATCAACGTCGTTGGGACGGGCATAATACGCGTTGTCGTTTGCAACGTACCCGTGCTGTTCTCGCGATGTAGTCAGGACAAAAGTGCCTTGTGATATGGCTGCGCGGATGGAGGTGTTCCACATTCCTCCCCCATCTTTAAAAGGCAGAACTACGGCATCTGCCGCAGCCAGTATCCGCCCTACTTCTTCAGCCGGCAAATAGCCAGTTACTGTCGTCCTTCCTGCCCAGGGCTGGCACTCTGCCCGGTTCAAAATTGATTTATGAAATTCATCGGCAGGATTTAAGTCAGAGATAAATACCAGGTGGTGTTGCGTCGGATCGGCAACTTCGAATAGCAACTCCGTGCCTCTGTCCGCATAAGCAAACCCAAAGAAGACAATCAGCCGAGAGTTACCTTGGCAAAACTGTAAGCGCACGGCAGATCTATCGTCCTGTGACAGGTGAGTGGGTGGGATTGTGGAAGCATTCGGAATAAACTTGGCATGTTTTCGTCGATTCAACCAACGGAACAAGGGCTCCATCATATCCATGTAGTCTGGTCTAACGACGATTAGGCCGCCCGATACCACGGCATTCGGAAGTAAGCGGCGGGTCATACGTCGAGAGTCATAGCCATGCCAGGTCTGCACTACGGGTATACCCGCAATTCGAAAAAAAGGCGGCAACAACCATGGAAGATAGCGTCGCCCATACCCCTGTGTTGGGTACTGAATGTGCATAAGATCAGGCTTCCAACGTCGAACCGCGAAAGCAATCCGCCCCAGATCGCTCATTCTCCAACCGTGGGATATTGGAAACACTTCAAATTCAAAATCGGAGGGTTTTGGCCACGCAGATACGTCGGTCAGAACCGCTACTTTGGTGTTCATCTGGCGACTCAGCGCATTTGCAAGATGAGCCGTGTAGTCTCCGACCCCGCACTTCATCGGTGGTAGCGAGCCGGAGATAATCAGAATTCTCATAGGATGCCAATTATTACGACACGCTTCACCGTATTGCTGGCACCTTCTTCTGCAAGACGAGCCATGCGAAGGTGTATTTCTTTTCCCCACAAGTGATAGCTCTGTCTGCGCTGGCCAAATCGATTTCCCCCGCAGGAATTAAGCCATATTGCGTCGCCTCTTGAACGAAATTTCGCACTTCCTGGGCGGAAAAGATCCTCCAGTCCAGTCCGAAAATAACAATGCCGTCACAATTGATCTTCTCAGGCCAGTAGTCGAACGACGCCACAAAGTATCCCCCCGGACGCAAGAGCCGGGAAAGCTCTCGAAGAAGAGCCTGGCTGTTAAATCCATGCTCGATTACAGAAATGGCTGTGATGAGGTCAAAAGACTCGTTCGCGAAAGGCGCTTTCATGAAGTCCGACACTTCATAGCGTACAGAACTCCCATAGGGCATCTTGCGGATATCAGGATTTAAGTCCACCCCGACAACATGGGAGTAGTTAAGCTTGTGCAGAATGCACGGCAGTTCGGAGGCGAACGCACCCATGTCCAAAATCGAAGCGCTACGCGGCACATTCTTCTCGATGAAGTGAACAGTCTTGAGGACGTCCCAACTCTTCACCTCGTCCCCCACATCGATCACTTCCGACATCCCAGCTTTGCGCGCAATACGCTTCCACCAAGGGCTGATAAAAGACAGTTTCCTCTGGTTCAGCTCGCGGCGGGCAAGTTTAATGTCAGTCTTCGATTTCAATACTTCAACGCACATTCTTTTAGTTCCAACGTGTTTTTCCGAATGCTAGCAATCGATTCACTGTTAGCTACGGAGCAGACGGTTTTGCAAGCCAACTGCCACGTATCTGTGGGGCTACGGCGGTTGCTGCCAGCAATGCTGCAGCTAGAACCAGCAAAAGCACACCTAAGGTCGCCAGCGGCGACATTGGCGTAGTGACTAAGACTCTCGCCAGACCAACCACCAGCGCCGAAGCTGCTAATGGAGGGCCGATGTCCTGCAAAAACCATTTTGTCATCTCATGGCGAAGCAAACGGCGATGGGTCAGCGGAACACCGATCAGCATATTGATTAACTGCAGGCCTAAGAAAACATAGGCCGCCCCGATCGCTCCGTAGTGCTTAGCCATGAACCAAAGCGCCGGCACCACGACGACTGTGAGGAGTATTGTGATTTTCAGTCCCAGGCTAGTCCACCCATATGCAAGCTGTAGCGTGAATGGCAGGAACATCAGCCCGTTTACGGCTGCTCCGAGTACGAGAACTGTTGCGATCGGGCCTGCATTTCGTGCGAGTTCCGGATTTCTGGTCCACAACTGGAGGACCTCAACCGAAAAGAGAGCCAAAACTGATGTAAGTGGGATTATCAGAAGGAGCATGGCCTGAGTCCCCTTATGGTACAGGCGGATAATAGCTTCTTCGTCCCCTTGTGCGACGAGCGCGGCAAACTGTGGAAAAATCGTGTTGAACAGAGAGGTTACGATGAAAACTAAGGCGCTCCCAAAAACTCCAGCAATCGTATAGTAGCCAAAAACTTTCAAGGTAAGTACTCGGCTCAATACGAGTTTGTCAGCCTGCCCCAAAATCAGCGAGAAGGTAGCGATTCCGCTAACTCCGGCGGCAAAGTGACCTATCTTTCGCAGCAGGTAAGTATCAATGCGCGGTGATCGAGTTCCAGCCGGCAAACTCTTCCAAAAAGAGACAGTCCAGACAAGCACCATAACTGCATTGGACCCGACGAGCCAAAGGAAGAAGACATAAATCGTCGGGGAAATGAGCCATAAGGCGAGAACTGCTCCGCCATACGTTGCCGTCGCCGCGATGATGCGGAGCGCATTGAAGAGGACTTGTTTTCGAAGTCCCGTGAGCCCGCCCTGATAAAAACTCATCGGCCATTGAAATACCGCCAAAATCCCCATTAGGGTCACCGCATGCCGGACGCCGCCAACCGATATGCTATTGGCTCTAATCCAATGAACCGCGACCCACGGAGCCGCAGCGACCAGGGCTACCCCGATAAGAATTCCCACCAACCAGTAGCCAATTTCCAGGGTGCGTACCAGGTCACGCGCCTCGTCGGCCTTTTCCGGTTCAACCGAATAGCGAGCCATCTCACGATTCATCGTCGGGCTCAGGCCCAGATCCAACACCTGAAGCATTGCTTGCAACATTAGGTAAAAGCCCACCAGTCCATATGCCTCAATGCCCATGAACTTGATATACAGGGGGATGCACAACAACTGCACAAACATCGACCAGGCCGAACCGGTTAGATTCGCCGCCAAGTTCAATTTAAGGCGCGATATATATCCAAAATTCCAGGGAGATTTCATCGATCAGAATACGCCAACGTCATTCGAGTTGTGACATGAAGGCCGAAGACGTCGAAAGCGATCATTCCAGAGAAACCGTGCGTCTTGCCAGCCGCCCTTCGACTTGCTCAGTAAACTGCTTGATATCCGCATCCACCATCAACTTGACCAGGCCTTCGAATTTGACTTTGGCACCCCATCCGAACTTCCTTTCGGCTTTGCTGGCATCGCCCTGCAGAATTTCAACTTCGTTAGGACGGAAATATTTCGGATCGATCTCAACGTATTTTTCCCAGTCCAGCCCCACATGGTCGAAGGCCGTCTGCACAAACTCCCGAACGGTATGAGTTTCGCCGGTCGCGACAACAAAATCGTCGGGTTCGTCGAGTTGCATCATGCGCCACATCGCGTCTACGTACTCGGGTGCATAGCCCCAGTCGCGTTTAGCATCAAGATTTCCCAAATAAAGCCGCTGTTGTAAGCCCGCGCAAATTCTCGCGACCGCCCGCGTGATCTTGCGACTCACGAAGGTCTCTCCTCGCCGGGGCGATTCATGATTGAAGAGAATGCCATTGCAGGCGAACAAACCATACCCTTCCCGGTAATTGGCAGTGGTCCAGTAGGCATAGAGTTTCGAGCAACCGTAAGGACTGCATGGTCGAAACGGCGTGCTTTCGCGCTGCGGAGTTTCCACCGCTTTTCCGAACATTTCGCTACTCGATGCTTGATAGAACTTCGTCTTGATTCCCGTCTCTCGTATCGCTTCGAGTAGACGAATGGTACCCAGTGCGGTTATATCGCCGGTGTATTCCGGGATCTCAAAGCTCACCAGTACGTGGCTCTGAGCGCCAAGGTGATAGATTTCATCCGGCTGGAGACGATAGAGAAGCCTGATTAGACTGGTGGAGTCTGAAAGATCTGCGAAATGCAAAAACAAGCGCGCCTCGCGCTCGTGCCAGTCGGGAAGGACATCGTCGATGCGGGAGGTGTTGAAACTACTGGACCGGCGCTTAATCCCATGCACTACGTACCCTTTGTTCAGCAGAAGTTCAGCAAGGTAGGAACCGTCCTGACCCGTAATGCCTGTGATCAAAGCTGTCTTTCCCATTTATTTCTGCGCCTTAGGAACCATTCAGCCAGGCTTGATCTCAACTGCCGACCAGCGAACACACAGTAGCCCACCCGACCATGGGCATACCCCTGCCCAACATTCTCGTGTGTCTTCCGGGTACTTCGAGAAGAATACACTAAGAGTCTGGATTAAAAAAGGATGCCCATGAAGCGCAATTGCACTGGCAGGGGTTGATTTCCGCAACGAGATGGCAACTGATTTCAGCTTGACCGTCACGTCAAAAGACTGAGTTGGGCCTTCGTTGACAGTCCAGATTTCAAAGCATCGGCAGGCAGCTGACGGCTTGTGAGAGACTCTTCCTAACCCTGGTGTGCTTTGGGCTCAAATTCCACATTTTTTTTCATGCTTGAACAACTTTTTCCGAAAGTGTTAGTTTTAATCGAAGTCGGATTGGGAATATTGGGATGAATGGTTTACGATATTCGAGGTCTATTACAATAGGATCCAGCAGACACGTCCCAGTCCTCAATGGCACCTCCGACGGTGCTCGCGATGGCGCATAAGGGGGGAAGTTTCGTGCTCCTTTGCGATGCCCGTTGGTACGCCAAGTCTTCCTCCGCTCAGTCGGCACCGCGTCACTCGGCGCTGGTGCGGCATGCTGTGTATAGTACTGAAAGCATTTAGGGTTAAGCCAAATCAGCCTGTACGCGAGCTGGCGCGGTTCTACCTAGTGCTTGGGGAGTGGAGATGACGCACGGTGCTAGGGGAGTGGAGATCACAAACGCGCAGGCAACTGCCCTGAATTTTCTCGCACACCGAATCTGCGGAGTCGCTGAGGATTTGCGGCGCCGCACCGTTTCCCTGTCCGGGCGGCAACAGCGGAGATGCTCGGGAGCAAACGGATTTAGAGCTTTTGCCCGCTTTCCGTCTTCGCGGATGCCGCGCTCACGGGCAGTCCAGAATCTTGTCGTCGATTCCAGTGGCCAATTCTCGTCGTCCGAGGGTCCATAGATGGAACGGACCGCCCTTCAACTCGATCCGGTTATACTCGGCGCCAGCAAGCTACCCGCCCTTCGCGTTGCCCTATGTCATTATTGGTTCAATGGCTACGGTGGCGGCGAACGCGTCGTTGAGGCCATCGCCGACATTTTCCCGCAGGCTCATTTTTTCTCGCTGATTGCGGGGGAGAGTCATGCCCTGCCTGCGGTGCGAGGCCGACTGACAACCTCGTTCGTGGACCGGATTCCTGGAGCTGCCCGGTGGCACCGCCACTTCCTGCCCCTTTATCCTTTTGCGCTGGAGCAGTTTGATTTTTCGGATTTCGATCTGGTAATCAGTTCCGAATCTGGCCCGGCAAAGGGCATCATCACCTCGCCCCAGACATGTCACATCTGCTACTGTCACAGCCCCATGCGTTACATCTGGGATATGTACCACCAATCCCGCAAGAGCATGAATCCACTGACCCGAGCGATTTTCTCTGCCACCGCGCATTACATGCGGCTGTGGGACGTCAGCACGGCGGCCCGAGTGGATTACTTCGCAGCCAACTCGCGCTACGTCGCGGGGCGCATTCGCAAGTACTACCGCCGCGAAAGCACGGTCATTCACCCTCCAGTAAACATCTCAAGTGGATACATTGCTCCTAATGTCGAGGACTACTATCTGGTCGTGAGTCGATTTGTACCCTACAAGCGGGTTGAGGTGACAATTGAGGCTTGTAATCGACTTCGCCGGCGGCTGCGAATTGTCGGGGACGGACCCGAATACAAAGCATTACGAAACCTGGCTGGACCCACCGTCGAGTTTCTCGGGCGGCTGGACGAGAGTGCGCTACACGAGATTTACGCCCACTGCCGCGCCCTGCTTTTCCCCGGGGAGGAAGACTTTGGAATCGTGCCGGTGGAAACACAATCCCATGGGAGACCGGTGATAGCGTATGGCCGTGGCGGCGCGCTGGAAACGGTTACAGCCGATTTGTCTGATGGTGATGACCCTGCCAGCCGCACAGGGGTTTTCTTTCTGGAACCAACCGCGGACTCGCTTTGCGACGCCATCCAGCGGTTTGAACGAATCGAATCGCGATTTCGGCCGCGATTTATTCGTAACAGCGTGGAAAGGTTTAGTTTAGAACGGTTCAAAGGGGAATTTGCGACCTTCGTGCTGGATAAAATGGGCGAGTTTTCCGAGGTTACATGAATGGAACGCAATTGGCTCTTTAGTTGTGGAAATGAGGCCATCAACAGGGGGGTTTGCTACAATTCGATAGCAGCTACTTGCAACAACCGTAATGTGTCGGGCGTCGAGATTTTCACTTCGATGCTCTGGAGGCGGAGTGCGTGGATAAGTTGAAGTGTGTACCAGTGCAAACGTGTGTAAGCCCTACGGTTCATAAGCCCAAGGAGTATTACCCCAAGGATTATTTCGCGGCCTACGAACAGGTGCTGGCCAACCTTCCTTATGGGAACATCGACAAAGCTATCGTCGAGATCATGGCTGCCTATGGGCGCGGCTCCACCATTTTTACGTTTGGAAACGGCGGCAGCGCCGCTTTAGCCACGCATTTGGCCTGTGATCTCGGCAAGGGCACGATCATCGGTCAGAATGGCCATAAGCGTTTTCGAGTACTCGCGCTTACAGATAATATTCCGTTGATGACTGCTTGGGCCAATGATGTTTGCTATGAGCAGGTTTTTGCCCAGCAACTCCAGAATTTCGTAGTTCCCGGCGACTTGGCGTTTGCAATTAGTGGAAGCGGCAACTCGCCCAATATTCTGCGGGGCTTAGAACTGGCTCGCGAGTCGGGCGCTCGCACTCTGGGTCTCACAGGGTTTAAGGGCGGCAAAATGAAGGCTTTATGCGATGTCTGTGTAATTTTACCTTCAGATAATATGCAAATCATCGAGGACTTCCACCTGAGTGTAATGCACGCCATTTCCTCGGCAGTCAGACACAGAATTCTTAAAGAAGCTGAGGTCCAGCAGCAGGCGGCGGCTAATATGGCAGATTGAGTACCAATTTTTGATGCCTGTTTGCGTCGATTCCTTACATGTCTACTAACGTTCGATTGAATATTGCCGAGGAAACGTCGGTACTTCGTCGGCAAGATCAATGCAGCTACCCACACGTGGTGAAGAGAGCAATCGATCTGCTGGGTTCGCTGGTGCTGCTCTTACTCTTCTCCCCTCTGCTGCTTCTGATTGCGTTCCTGATCCTAGTGACAGATCGCTTCCCGATTATCTACTTACGGCGGGTCGTGGGTATCGAAGGTGAATTCGACGCTTACAAATTTCGCACCATGTGCCCTGACGCCGATGCCATCCTTGAAGCGAATCCCAAGCTCTGGGAGGAGTTCACGCGCAGTTTCAAGCTGCAATCCGACCCGCGTGTCACTCGCCTCGGGGGTTGGCTGAGAAAGTACAGTCTGGATGAACTCCCGCAACTGATTAACGTACTCAGGGGGCAGATGAGCTTGGTCGGTCCTCGCATGATCACAGCACCCGAACTCAGCAAATACGGTGAGTATCAAGAGTTGCTGCGGACCGTGAAACCGGGTCTCACCGGCTATTGGCAGGTCCGGGGGCGGCAAGAAACGTCTTATGAAGAGCGTGTCCGCATGGATGTGCATTACATCACTCATTGGACTGTTGGACTGGATCTGCTGATCTTGTTGCAGACCCCGTGGACAGTAATTAAGGGCAAGGGAGCATACTGATGGCAAAAGTCCTGGTTACCGGAGGGGCCGGATACGTCGGTTCGGTCTGCTGTTCGCGCCTGCTGGAACGAGGACACGAAGTCACCGTTGTGGATGACCTGTCGACCGGACATGCTGAAGCGGTGCCGGCTGGCGCAGTGCTGCATCGCTTGGATATCGGCAAGCGCGGTGACCTTGCCAGAGTGCTCGACGGTCATGGCTTTGACGCAGTATTTCATTTCGCTGCCAAGGCATTGATTCCGGAATCGGTATCCGATCCCGGGATGTTCTTTGATTCCAACGTCGCCTCCGGAATCGCATTGCTTGAAACCGTGCGCGCCGCCGGGATCAAGCGCTTCGTGTTCTCGTCTTCGGCTGCCGTCTACGGCAACCCAAGTAGCACTCCGATTGAAGAAGACCACCCCAAGAATCCCGTCAACTCCTACGGTGAAACCAAGCTGGCGCTTGAACGGGCCCTATACTGGTACGCGAGCGCTTACAACTGGACTGTCGTCGCTTTTCGCTACTTTAATGCTTGCGGTGCTACCCCTATTCTGGGCGAGGCTCACGATCCCGAAACTCACATCATCCCCTTGCTTCTGCAAACAGCGGCAGGGGAGCGCCCGTTTTTCGAGATTTATGGACACGACTACCCCACACCCGATGGAACCTGCCTGCGGGATTATGTGCACGTCGTGGACATTGCGGAAGCCCACATGCTTGCTCTGGAACTACCGGCGGGGCCTGCATTTCACGCTTACAACATCGGCACAGGGACGAGTCACTCGGTGCGTCAGATTTGCTCCCTAGTGGAAGAGGAAATTGGCAAAAAGCTGGCCCTCAAAGACGCGCCACGGCGTCCGGGTGATCCCGCTGTTCTATGCGCCAGTCCGAGGAAACTGGGGCTGGAACTGGGCTGGCAACCGCGATCGTCCGATCTGAGGACCATCATTCGTTCAGCTTGGGACTGGAAACAGAAGAACCCGCGCGGGTATCGGACAGAAACAGAATCAGGCGTAATCTTGTACCCTTAGATGTGTGGCACCTGGAGTCACGCTGTGAAAGTCAGGACGATTCGATTCCGCATCCTGTTTGCGGATTTGTGCTGGGCAGTAACGGCATTTGGCCTGTCGTACGGCGTGCGCTACCTGCACGAATGGAATAGCACGAACAGACTCCCACCTCGGAATCTGTTGCCGTTTCTCCTGTTCGTTGTCCTGTTCTGGACGGCCCTCTCGTTCTGGGCTCAATTGGATGGATTCCGCGGCGGCTGGCGTTTTCCGGCCATTCTCTCGCAATTGTTTCCCGCCGTGTCGGTGCTCATGATACTGCTGTTTTCCGCAGCCTATCTCGCCCGCTGGTATACCTCACGATTAATTCTGAATGTCTTCGCCATTCTTTTTTTCCTCGGACTGATTCTCATTCGCATTATTGTCCGAGCGTTTCTCGCGTCCCGCTTTCGATCTGGGGAGACGCGGAAATGCGTCATCGTTGGCACTGGGTCGATCGCCACCGAAATTGCGAGAAAGATCGAGTCTCACCCGGAAACGTTATGGGAAGTGGCCGGATTTCTCTGTCCGGCAGAGAGCGCACCCAGTCTGCCCGCCTCTGAAGTCAGCGGTGCACCGGTTAACGTTCGCAGCGTGGCAATCGCCGATTTGCTGCGAGAGCGCGCCATTGACGACCTCATTCTTGCGGTTTCCCGGCCGGATCATCCCGAAATATCCGATCTGGTTGCGCGCTGTCTCCATCAGGGAATCACGGTCAGCTTGGTTCCCCAACCGTACCAACTGTACCTCTCGCGGCCCAAGGTTCTCGACCTGGACGGCCTGCCGTTGCTCAAAATGGAGGGTCTCCGTGCAGCACATGCGACGCCTGTCTGGAAGCGAGCGCTGGACATCGTTTTTGGCACGTGCCTGCTACTGCTTGCCTCGCCCGCTATATTGATCGTCGCTACCTGGTTCAGAATTAGGAAAGGCAGAGGATTTCGCTCCGAAATTCGTTGCGGACAGTTCGGCGAGCCGTTTAGGATGTACCGTCTTAATTCCGATCGGCATGCGGTTGGACTCTCGCGCCCCGAGTTTCTCATGCAGCAAACCAGCTTCACCGAACTGCCTCAATTGCTGAACGTCATCCTTGGCAACATGAGCCTGGTGGGGCCCAGACCGGAACCGCCCGACCGGGTCCGACACTATACCGATTGGCACCGCCAGAGACTCAGTGTCACGCCGGGAATCACCGGCTTGGCGCAAGTCCTCGGACTTCGCGATCAGAATTCGTCGGAAGACAAGAGTCGCTACGATCTCGAATACATTTTGCATCGTTCCCTGTTTCTCGATGTCTCTTTGCTCCTGCAGACGCTGTGGACACTCGCCAGGAGGTGTTTCCAGCTGAAACGCCGTAAAGTGCCTATGACGTCGATCCACTCGGATGTCCAGGTCCCACCCGGTTTGGAGGAGACTCTATCCAGTGCTCATAGTTCGCAGTCCGGTACGGATTAGTTTTGGCGGCGGCGGTACAGACCTGCCAGCCTATTACGAGCAATACGGGGGGGCAGTCCTCAGTGTCGCTATCAACAAGTATTTCTATACCATCCTTGGAAAGCGGACGGACGGCCGCATTCAAGTCATTTCTTCCGACTTAAGAATCTGTGAAACCTGGAAGGATATCGCCAATAAAGCCCTGGAAGGAAGCGAACTCGAGATTCCTTTAGCTGTACTGAAGGAGGTGAACTGCGACGTTGCGGTGGATCTCTTTCTTGCCTCCGAGATTCCTCCCGGCACGGGCCTGGGATCCTCCGCCAGCGTCTGTGTCAACATTCTGAAGACCCTTACCACGTATGTGCAGCAGCCCATTTCAAAATATCAACTTGCCGAGAAGGCTTTTCACATCGCACGGCACGTTCTCGGAAAACAGGTGGGTAAGCAAGATGAATATGCAGCCGCTTTCGGCGGCTTGAATTACATTAGTTTCGACCGGAACGGAAATACAGTCGTGGAGCCGATTAAGCAGGAGCCAGCTTGGCAACGCGAGTTGGAATCGAATCTCATGCTTTTCTTTACCGGTGCGGCGCGTAATTCCTGGACGATTCTTAAAGAACAGGAAACCTCAACCCTGCGGCGTGCCGGTCCCACGCTGGAAGCCTTGCATGAAGTCAAGGCTTTGGCTTCCAGCATGCGTTCCGCACTGGAATGGGGTGATTTACATCACTTCGGCGAGCTACTGCACCAAGCTTGGCAGGCGAAGCGTCGGGTGTCCAATAAGATTTCCAATGCCCACATCGATGATCTGTACACTCTCGCCACACGGAGTGGCGCGTTGGGCGGCAAGATCACTGGGGCCGGCGGCGGCGGGTTTCTCCTGCTATATTGTGAGCAACAACATCAGGCGGCGGTTCGCGATGCCATGCAAGCCGCGGGTATTCGCGAGATGACCTTCGGCTTTGATATGCAGGGAGCTCAGGTCGTCGTAAATGATCCCTTCATTGACAGCGATGAGAATGCTGGAAAACTCTGGGTCTTCACACCTGTAATGTCCACCGCGGCCCGTTCGAAGAGCTAGATTGGTGAGCGTCAGGATCGTGAAATGAAGGCATTCTTGTTGGCGGCCGGCCATGGGACCCGTTTGCGCCCCATTACCAACAGCATTCCGAAGTGCCTCGTACCGATCCGCGGCACTCCTCTCCTCTCGATCTGGCTCCAGCTGTGCGAGCGGTTTGGAATTGATGAAGTGCTCATCAACGTTCATGCGCATGCTTCGGCAGTTCGTGACTTTCTGCGACAGGGCGCGCACGGAATTCGCGCCAGAGTGGTTGAAGAGAGCCAACTGCTGGGCAGTGCTGGAACCTTGCGCGAGAACCAAGATTGGATTGCTAAAGAAGATCTATTCTGGATCTTCTATGCTGACGTACTCTGTCGCGCGGACCTTGAAGGCATGCTGTGCCTCCATCGCCACAGGAAGCCCGCGGCAACTCTCGGTATCTATGAGGTTCCGGACCCGGCTCGCTGTGGCATTGTTACTCTCGACGCCAATGGTGTGATCCAAGGGTTTGTTGAGAAGCCTGCAATCCCTCCGGGCAACTTGGCATTTGCCGGCCTGATGATCGGGACACCGGAACTCCTAGATCTAATTCCGGCGGTGACCCCGGCCGACATCGGCTTCCATATTCTGCCGCAACTTGTCGGGCGCATGCTGGCCTTCCCGATTCGCGATTACTTGATTGATATTGGTACCATGGAGAATTACCAAACCGCCCAGCAGACTTGGCCGGGATTATCTGAATCGGAGTGAGCGGGAATGCTACGTGGTGTCGTTTTTGATATGGACGGTGTAGTGATTGACAGTCATCCCATGCATCGTACTGCGTGGAGGACCTTTTTGGAGGCACTGGGCAGAAGTCCTAGCGACGCGGAACTGGATATAATCCTAGATGGCGGAAAGAGAGAGGAAATCCTTAAACACTTCCTCGGCGACCTAACCCACGAGCAGGTCATTGAACACGGAAGGCGCAAAGATGAAATTCTGCGCAACTACAGGGGACGCCTGGAGCCGATGAGCGGGGTGGTTGAACTCCTGGATCAGTTGTATCACTCCGGTGTCCGCTTGGCGCTCGCGACCTCAGCGACGAAACTTCGTGTTCTGCATACCCTGGAAGAACTGGGGCTCACTCACTACTTCGAGACCGTGGTCACCGGCGACGATGTCTCAGTTGGAAAACCTGATCCCGCGATCTACCGGTTGGCCGCCGCTCGTATGAACGAACATCCCGGCAATCTTCTGGCGGTCGAGGACGCGGTCTCCGGAGTAAAGGCGGCTCGATCAGCGGGCTTGCGCTGCATGGGACTAGCACACAACGGCCGCGCCGATTCCCTGCGGCGGGCGGGTGCCAACCCTGTCATCGAAGATTTTCGCGCGCTCTCCTTTGCGCAATTGCAGGCCCTGTTCACGAACCAGCCTTTAGAGGCTTAGGCACGTCTTTCGTTGCGAGTCCCAGGGGCGGTGATGCCCTGGCACTAAGGGGTCCTGTAGAATTCATCAAATGCGGCGTCCAGGCTGCATTGGGGCCATCAGAACTGGCGCATACACTAACAGTGCGATTTTCTAAAGGTAGAGCGTTTTGAAAAGCTCGCAGCATGTGGAAATAGCAACTTGGAAATGGGCTATTTGGCGCTGTGATTACTCTCCATCAGCACACAATTTCGTTTCCATCCTCTCGTGCCGAATGCCTTCCACGGCGCCCATCAAATCTCAATAGTATGAGCGTGCGATCCGTCTGCGCAGTCATCGTCACCTACCATCCGAGCGCCGAGACCCTCGAGAATATAAAGCTCATTTTGACGCAGGTAGACGGACTCGTAGTCGTCGATAACGGCTCCGATGCTCAAGAACTAATTCCGTTGCAAACGTCAAGCCGAGAATCGCTTTTTCGACTGATCGAGAATAGCGAAAACTGCGGAGTCGCCGAAGCTCTAAATCAAGGCATTGGATGGGCAAAGTCACAAGGCTACGCTTGGGTAGTTCTATTCGATCAGGACAGCGCAGTCACGCATCATTTCATCGAGCAGATGTTCGCGAGTCTGGAATCGCATCCGCAGCACGAACGTGTGGCCTCGATTCACCCCAGGTACGTGGATCGTAATACCGGTGTAGAACCACCCATTCGACGGGCAAAAGACGGTGGCCCAATAATCTCGATGACCTCCGGGGCTCTCATGCCAATGTGGATATTCGATCGCATCGGCTACTTCGCTTCCGACTTCTTTATGGATTGCGTTGATCACGAGTACTGCTTTCGGGTTCGGGCTGCGGGTTTCTATATCGCAGATTCAAGACAAGCGGTTCTGCTACATTCGCCAGGGCATCCTGCGGCAATCAGGGTCTTGGGATTTAGTTTTTTGCCAACGCATCACAATCCAATCCGGCGATACTACATGTCGCGCAATCGAGTTGTTGTGTACAGGAAGTACATTCGCGTGTTCCCCGCGTGGATCTTGCGCTATGTGTACGTCAGTTTTCGGGAAACGATCAAATGCTTCCTCGCTGAGCGGGACCGCGCGCGCAATTTCCGCTATTTCCTGCTGGGAACTTGGGATGGCCTGACTGGCAGAATGGGTAGACGAGAGTGCCTGTGAGGGAGCTAGGAGATTACGGCCGAAACTTGCGAGTGACATGCATTGTCCTGAATTGGAATGGTTGGAAGGACACGGTTCAATGCCTCGCCGCGCTGCAGCGGTGTACTCATTCACAACTCACCACCATTGTTGTCGACAATGGCTCGACCGATGACTCCGCCTCCCGAATCCGCCTCAAGTTCCCCGAAATCTTCCTGCTGGAAACTGGAAAGAACCTTGGTTTCGCCGCAGGCAATAATGTTGGAATTCGTTATGCCCTGGACCACGGAGCGGATTTCATTTGGCTCCTGAATAACGATACGGAACCAGCTCCGGAGGCTCTCTCTGCGCTGGTTACCAAGGCCCTAACCGACGACAAGATCGGGGCGGTCGCATCAATCTGCTACTACGCCGACTCCCCTTCAACGGTTCAAGTGTGGGCAGGTGCCCGTGTCAATCTTTGGACTGGATACGCGCGCAACGTAACTGAGCCTCAAATCGATGAATGGTTCGACGCTCTCTATGGCGCCAGTCTGCTGATTCGGCGCACAGCGCTGGAAGATGTCGGCTTACTGGATGAGGGCTTTTTTTTCTATTGGGAGGAAACGGAGTTCTGTCTGCGTCTGCGCAAGCGTAGCTGGCGTCTTGCGGCGGCTCCCGATTCCTCGGTGTTACACAAGGCCGGCGCCAGCATAGGCAAGGACATGTCTCTCCGCGACCGCTATTCGACCGCTTCTGCCTTGCGTGTTCTGCGGCTGCATTCCTCCGCTCCAGCCTTGGCAATTACCTTGTTCTTGGCCTTACGATTCGGACGCCGCCTCATATACCGGGAATTTTCCCGATGCGTCGCTGTATGGGCAGGAGTTCGAGACTATTGCAGAACGCCTCAAACAGCAGCTCAGGCAAACGATATTCGATATAACCGAGGATTTTAGGTGGACGTGGCATTGATCGAAGCCAAGAACAGATTTGCGTTCTCAGAGACTCTTACATCCAGAGTCGGGGTTGCGTATTTCGTCGGGCTGTTTGTTGCCGGCTTTATCACCAATTTCATTCCTACCGGAGGCGTGAACGCAGGCACGTTTGTTTTGTTCTCACTCGCGTCGCTGCTTTCCGTTATCGGTGCCCTGGACCTCCTCAACCCACTCCCGAAACATATTGCGGGAGCAGCATTGGCGACATTGATAGTAAGTTTTTTGGTCGCGTTAAAGGCTGCGTTGGATACCAATCCAATGAATCAAAGAGCCCAGCAAATCGTGATCTACTTTCTCGGCGCATGGCCAATTCTTTTTTTCATCCAAACAAAAGATGCCAAGACCCGGAAACGGTTTCTCAAGACACTTGCCATAGGTCTATTTGCTTTATGTGCATTTGGCATTATTCAAGGGATTTTCTCGAATTCTCTTCCTCTAAGGTTGTTCGTGCTCCGTGGAGATCAACCGTTCGGCATCGGCGAGGATCAGTTTCGTCCCACTGGCCTGACAGGAAATCCAATTATCTTCTCTTCGATCGTGATTTTCGCCTCGGCGTTGTTTATGGCTCTATGGCTGGAGAAACGCAAGTCTCGCTACCTGATTGCGCTATTTTGTTCACTCCTTGCCAATTATCTAACCTATACGAGAGCCACCCTTTTCTTGCTCCTACCGGTCCTCGCCTCGGTATGGCTCCTGTATCACAGACTTCGACTTAAGTACGTAATGATCGCGATTGCTACTCTTGTCCTGGCGGTGGCTGCCATGCAGTTTCTTTTCCTGAATGCCACTGGTCTGTTCATTATCCAGCGGCTGCAGGGGTCCAACCAGGAATCGGCAGGATCTACCATTGGGCACATCGTAACCATTCAAAACGCGTGGGATACGATCGTCGCGCACCCTCTGGCGGGAGTGGGGATAGGCAGCCAAGGAAACTCTGTAGGCCCAGAGGACGCGATCATCACCGATGGCGCGTGGTGGATAATGCTGCTGGAATTTGGAGTACCGCTCTCCCTGTTTATCCTCTTGCTGCTGATCCTCGGGCTGGTCCCCATCGCCAGATACGTTCTGCGTCAGAACTCACAAAACCGGGCCTTAGCTATTGCTACATTGGCGTTCCATGTCTATCTCTTTCCCGCCAATTTTATCAACAGCGGTGTTCTGGGACACATCTCGTTTGGCCTCTACTGGGCGCTATTGGGTTTGTCAATTGGTGGTGCGCGTCTTGACCAAACATCTCTATAAAGTTCGGCAACTGAACTTTTCATGAAAGTCGAGTTGTAACAGACAAGAGCACCTCGTGGACCATCTCAGCGGTCTTCGACCATCGGAACTGCCGCGCCTGGCGGAAGCCCTTATCCCGCAGTCGCTGGCGTAGGGAAGTGTCGGTGACAATCTGCTCCATGGCCCGGGATATCTGTTCAACCGATCTCGGATCAACCAGCAAAGCAGCATCTCCTGCCACCTCTGGCATCGCGGTGGTATTAGACGTTATGACTGGAGTGCCGCAAGCCATCGCCTCGACTATGGGAAGACCAAATCCTTCGTAGAGTGAAGGAAAAACCAGGGCCGTTGCACCCCGGTACAGAGAAGGTAAGTTTTCCTCTGGCACGATCCCGATAAACTTCACACGGGAGCCGACGTCTCGTTCTTCGACCCAACGAAGAAGATTCGCGTTGGGATCGCCAGTGAAAACGAGTTGGATTTCGCGTCCCAGCTTGGCTCGTGCAAAGGCCTCTACCAATCGGAATTCATTCTTGTGCGGCTTGCGGTTGCTCACACTCAGAAAGTAGGACGATGGAAATCCGAACGTCTCGCCCTCGGATTTGTAGCTGGACTCAACCCCACAGGCTACATTCACCACCTTTTCCGAGGAAACCCCCGACCAAGTGATGATCTGTTTCCGGGTAAACTCCGAAACGGTCAGAATACGGGCGGCGTGGCGGCAAGCGCGCTTTATCACAGTCGCGTAGTACAGATGAACACTGATCCGACTGCTCTCCGGGCAGTACACGTGAGTCAAGTCGTGGATCGTAAAGACGAAGGGCGAAGTGCAGATCAGCGGGCTGTTATATCCTGGCGAAAAGAACAGGTCGCAGCGATCCAGATCTTTCAGTGCTCGTGAAAGGAACCAACTGTCCAGCGCCGCCGCGGGCTTTGACCGCAATCGAACCGGCTTGTATTCCAAGCCTGCAAGCACATGTCTGGCAAAACGGCCAATGCCATGGTTTCCGATCCATCGCTGGTCCGCGTAAATCACGGCACAACGACAGCCAGAGCTGCGGAAGTTATGGCTAATTGCGACGCGATTTGGCTCCAGTCACGCAGACCGCGCACGAATGCGCCCGTCGGAAGTTTGTAAGGCACAATGATCTCGTCGCCAGGGTACAGCCGCAAGTGATCGAATTTTGTGCCGCTGAAGAGTCCATTCACGTTGTTGGCGGCGACGACCACCCCGTTGGCCCGCAGGACGAAAGCATGATGCATGTCGGACTGCGGCTTTCCCTTCCCCGCCATTTCCAGATAAGCGCCGCTATTGGTGTGGGCATCGAAAATGAAGGAACCCGGGTTATACACATTTCCCACCACTGACACTGTGGATGGCATATGTGGAATGATGAGGCGGTCGTTGTCTTCCATAAGCATGTCGGGAAAAGCGCTGATTTTTTTGTCGGATGGCTTCACCGGAAGAGCCACACGTCCACTCGCCTTAACCGCTCGCAACTGGGAGACGATTCCCTCTTGCAACTGCGCTAATCCCTGGGCATCTCCACCCGCTGCCGAAGCGGCAATGGACAGTGCGGACTGTCGAACCTGCACTTCCATCGTGTTCACCAGTTGGTCCACGCTGTTCTGCTGCTCGATGCGGGCGGATTCGCGCAACAACTGTGAGCCATAGATGTAGGCATTCGGCGTCAATCCCCCGGCTCGGCGGAGCACAGATTGTAAAGTCTCGTTCTTGTCCAGCTTATAAACGCCCGGCCGCTGCACCTCGCCCTCCACAACCATGTACCGGGAGCGCTCGTCTTCGGGCAAACTAATGTCGCGTTGCGAAAAAATTGTCACGATATCTCCGGCCTGAAGTTCGAGATTTCCCGTGTCATCGTGTTCGAGAATTGCTTTTCGCGGACTGAACCAAAGCAGCTTGGAACTGAGATCGATGGGATTTACGCGCTGAATGATGGCGTACTCCCAGTTGATTTCTGGCGCATAGCGTCGTAATTCCGCCGTGACCGTCTTCGCAGTGCGCTGCGTCACGGACTTCTCCTCAATTGTGTCAGCGCGCTGATTAGCCAGCGGGGTGCGCTCAGTCGGCCTTGCGGGCGTCACTTCCGGACTGGGCTGCAAGCCAGTATCACAAGGGACATAGGTCACATCTGCGCTGGTAGAAGCACCCGCGCCCGTTGCTGCCTGAGCCGCAGCGACTCCCCCGGCGTTCGCGCCAGGGATTGCTTCTGTTGGGGTTTGGTTGCCGCTATTCGCTGCCGGTCCACTCGGCAGACATCTCACGTTAAATCCCGGCCGAATGGGATATTCCGTAGCATGGCCATTGCCGATAGCCGCTCGCTCCAACCAGTATCGGCGCGTAAGGAGGGCTTCAGGGCCGGGAATGAGGTCGCGTAGATGCATGCCGGGTTTCCAAGGGTAGCGCCCTGGATTCGCCACGTTTCCTCTGAGTGTAACCGTGTCCTGAAAGCTCGGTACTATCGACAGCACGCGAACGATATCAGCATCTTGTAAAGGCTGGGCGCGCGAGGCGTCGTCGTAAGGAAATTCCAGCGTCTTGCGCGTCTGATGATCCGCGACCCGTTCGATCGTAATCCTCCCGGTATCGGCCAGGCTACTTAGCCCGCCGGCAGTCTCGATCAGATCGTTTAGGGTGGTATCTCTTTTGAGTTCGTAGATAGCGGGGTTGTTCACCGAGCCCGAGATCGCCGCCAGAGGTCCTACGGGAGGAATGTAGAGGACATCACCCGGCTGTAGCCGCACATCTTTTGATTTATCCCCTTTGATCAACAGGTCATAAAAATCAAACTCAGTAATTGTCGTCCCATCTCGTCGCACCTGAATGTGCCTCAATGATCCTTGTGGGGTTGGACCGCCAGAGGTGAAAATTGCATTCACCAAGGTGCTCAACGAATTGATGGTGTAAGCTCCTGGGTAACGCGCATTGCCAACGACCAGCACCTGGATAGAACGCAAGCGGCCGACATTCACCGTCAAATTGAAATTCTTGAATATCTTGGAGACCTCATTTTTCAAGACTTGTTCCAAGTCGGCGTAATGTACTCCCGCGACTGAAATCTGCCCGACCCGCGGCACATATATTTGCCCAGCCCGATCCACCGTGACGCGCAGGTTTCCTTGCAGCTGCCCCCAAATCCTGATTTGCAGCTCATCGCCAGGACCGATCATGTAATCGTTTGGGATCTGCAGCAGGTCGTTGGGCGCAAACGTACTAGGCGCCTGAGTGAACAAAGATTGTCCGAATAACGGCAGAGGTCGGCCAGCGGAGTCCGCCGCCATCTGTTCGAATTCGGTTTGCGGCCACGCCGGCGCCGTGGATTTCCCAACTTGCGACGGATTGACCACGGGGGTCCGCGGCGGATTCTCACCCTCAGTCGATCCGAACGGGTTTCTCAGTTGGGGTACTTGGTCAACGGGCGTTCCATATTGGCGCCCCTGGCCACCACCAGCCCCGCCCGCTCCTTGCATCAGCAAAGAAGCGCATTCGGGACTGTTCGCTTGAAACGGATCGCTGCAATCCACCGTTATACCCGTGGGACTCGAACTCTGAGGGGAATCGCCGCTCAGTGATTGTGAAACAGCTATCCCGGGAAGCAAAATTATGAGTAATGCCAACCACCGCATTCGTAGCATCATGGATTCAGATCAACCCGTTCTGGCACAATAACTTATCCATTCGAGACGGAAAACACAAACCCCTTGTAGAAGGGCACAAGGAATGCCGGGTGCACCGCGCCGCTAAGACGCATGTCAATACCGGCTATTTCCTGGATTTCGCCTTCCAGTACAGCTTCATCGCTTCCAAATGTCGGCGGTTTTCCGGGGCTGCAAAGGCCCGCCGCATGGCTTCTCGGGCCGTTATCCAAAAGATTGCGATCAAGAACGCAATCACCGTCGAGAGAACCACAATGACGGTTCGCGGCGGAAATGACTTCTTATCTGGAGGCACAGCCGCATCCACGGTCTGAAGAACCTCTCCCTGACGCGCCTCGTCAAGTTTTGCTAATTCCAGCCCTTTGGTTAGAAGCTCATAAACCGTCTCGTGGTACTTCAGATCGCGGTACCGACGAATGAACTCGAGTCCAGATCCAGTCACTCGTCCTTTCGACAGGATGATGTCTGATCCTGGATCGCGATCCGATCCGGCCAATTGTTGAAGCTGTTTTTGCAGCGCCGAGAGTTGCTGCTTCACCAAAATCAGATCGGGATTGTCCTCGGCTGCGTAAGAGCGCATAGCCTCGATCTGCACTTCCTTGGCGGTCACTTGGGCGCGCAGCACCGCCGCCGATTCAATCAAGGCCCGCGCTTGACTGTCGATCTGCAGGACGCCCGTGGTTTGCTGCGTCTTCCTCATGGCCTCTTCAGCCTCAGCTAAATTCTCCTTAGCAGGCTGCAACTGCTGCTCGAAAAATAAGCGACGGCGAGCCGCCTCGGTGATTGCCAATGAGGCGGACAACTTGCGAAACTCTTCAACATACCCGTTGGCCAGTTGGGCGGCTCGCTCCGGATTCCGGTCCTCCAGGGTGATCGTAATAAGATTGTCTTTCGTTCCAGCCAGAACCGTCGTCCGCCGTTCGAATTCTTTGCGCGCATCCGACATTCGCTTTAGGCGATATTCAGACATCAGATTGAAACGCCTGATCATCGCGTCTTCCACCGTACGAGTCTTTAGCAAAGAAACATACAAATCCGATTGCGTCTTGATACCCAGACTCCCTAAGCCCCCCGCCAGCGACCCGAGAGACCCCAGCGATCCGACCGACCCAACGCTTCCAAGACCACTCAACAAGGCTGAGGCCATCGAGGAAGTCTGGGGCTGTGGAGGCATCAACACCACCTTGGCTTCGTATTTCACAGGGAGCACAAGTGATATTACTATCGACAGGAGCGCGGCACCCGCTACAAACCTCAGGATGAATCGTCGGTCGCGTACCAGCAGAACGGAAATATCGAGAAGTGAAACTTCGGTCGTCACCCCTTCATCTAGGCTGGCGTTATCTTCAACGAGAATCGAATCAGGCTGTGAGATGGTTTCGGTGTGAGTCGCCACTGTTAAATTATGACACCGTGATAGTGATGTTCCTAGATTTTACGATAAATCGAATGGCCGCGTTTAGGATTCGGCCATGGATCTAATCCCTACCCCGCTCTTCATTTCTGGCGGCACCCGTTTTGTGCTAGTTTGGACGCTTGGGAATCCTTGATCGAAATGAGTCCTGTTCTCCTTCGGCAAGCCTCGGGGTTGCGCCCTCCAAACACATATGACTTTGGGAAAGGTTAAGACCGCTACAGCTGTCAGCGGTGCCGGAACCGTGGCAAACGGCTTGAACGCGCTGCTAAGGGCCGGCGTTGTGCTCACCCTGATCCTGGCATCCAGTGCAGCCGGAAGGGCCCAGATTGCCTCGCAAGACGACGGTCGTCCGCCCCAAACCTCAGCCTCGAATGCAGCAGCCCCATCTTCTTCTGCCGCTCCGGTCGACCTCAAGTCGCTACCCAGGCATCTGGTTCTCGACCAGAAGGATTTCTGGACCGCTCCCCTTCACTTTTCCGAGAAACAGTGGGACTGGGCCCTTCCCGCTATTCTGGTTGGCGGTCTGCTGATCAAAGCGGACGGAACCTTTGAGAAACACGTTACCACCAGCAGTAGCACCATCTCCCACGCAGTCACCGCCTCCAATGCGGGCGTTGCAGCGTTGACGGCGGGCGGGGCTGGATTGTTTCTGTTGGGTCATATACAGAACGACGATCAAAAACGGGAAACCGGAATTCTCGCCGGAGAGGCCGCCATCGGTGCCTTCGCCGAAAACGAAATCTTCAAGTACGCTGCTGGACGCGAACGCCCATTTACCGGCTCCGGCACTGGCCGCTTTTTCGTTGGCGGCGACTCGTTCCCTTCCACTCACGCCGCCGTCAGTTGGGCCATTGCGAGCGTGATCGCTCACGAATATCCTGGCCCTTTAACTCAGGTACTGGCCTATGGTGTGGCGGGCGGCGTGAGTGCGGCCCGTTTTGCCGGGCAGAAACATTTCGCCTCCGACGTGATCATCGGCAGCGCTCTCGGCTGGTACATGGGATACCAGGTGTTCCATTCCCGTTCGCATTACAGCGATGCCGAGATTGCCCGTTATGGAACGTTCTACAAGGGAGAGGAAGACGACGAATCTTCCTTCACTCCTTTTCGCAAAACACGCAACATGGGATCCCCTTACGTTCCGCTCGACGGTTGGGTTTACCCTGCCCTGGAGCGACTCACCGCTTTGGGGTACATTCAAACCGCTTCTCTCGGCATTCGACCCTGGACGCGTCTCGATTGTGCCCGCCTAATCGCTGAAGCCTCCAAGCGCGACCTTAATTTTGGCGCTTCAGATGAAATTCAACAGCTCCTGGACGCTCTATCGCGTGAGTTCGCATACGAATCCCAGTTGAGGGATGGAGAGCGCAATCTCAATGCCCAGTTCGAATCCGCGTATTCGCGTTTCATCGGAATTTCTGGCACTCCGCTCACAGACAACTACCATTTCGGACAGACGCTGCTCAACGACTATGGCCGCCCCTACCAGAACGGTTTGAATGCGGCTGATGGCGCTTCCGGATGGGCTACAGCAGGGCCCCTCGTACTTTATGTTCGCGGAGAGTACCAGTATTCGCCCTCTGGTCCAGCGCCTTCGCAGGCGATACTCGATTTTTACAACAGTACGGACGGTTGGCCGACAACTCCCGCACTTCCAGTCGCCTCAATCAGTCGCTTCCGCCTGCTCGACACCTACCTCGGCCTAAATCTCGGCAATTGGCAGTTCTCTTTCGGCAAGAACAGCCTCTGGTGGGGGCCCAGTGAGGGCGGGACCATGATCCTGACGAATAACTCCGCTCCCCTGAACAACATGTTCACAGTCGATCGGGTGACCCCCTTCCGCTTGCCATGGTTCCTGCGCTACCTTGGCGATATCCGGTTTCAAGGCTTCATCGGACACATGACCGGGCTGCCATTTCAGACCACGATTTATACAGGCACAACCACTCCTATACTCCTGGGACAATATGGTCAGAATTTACATCCCCAACCTTTCCTCAGTGGTGGCAAGCTCAGTTTCAAGCTCACCCCAAATTTCGAGTTCGGCATGGCCAAAACCACGGTTTATGGAGGACCAGGAAACCCACTCACTATCACGACCTTCCTGGATAGCACGTTTGGTCGGCATTATCACGGAGACGTTTTAGGAGATGGCCGCACCAGCGCAGATTTCTCCTATCGGCTCCCCGGTTTTCGCAATTGGCTTACTCTCTATGGAGAAACATTAAGCGAAGACGAGCCTTCGCCCATCCCCTACATGCGCCGAAACGCCTCGCAAGGAGGGCTGTATCTTGCCAAGGTCCCTGGAATTTCGAAGTTGGACCTGCGCGTGGAGGGCGGTTACACAAATCCACCCGCTTTCTGTGGGATTTGCATCTATTACAACGGGCAATACAACAGCGGTTACAACAACGACGGACGGCTGATTGGAACCTGGATTGGGCGTGCTGCACAGGGCGAACAAATTCGCGCCAATTATTGGCTCAGACCTCGCCAAAAAATCGGCCTCGAACTCCGTCATCGAAAACTTGATCCTGGTTACGTTCCGCAAGGCGGAACGCAGAACGATGTGGCCCTCAATGCCGACATTGTCGTGCGATCAGACTTCCGTTTCACCGGCAACCTGCAATACGAACAGTGGCAGATTCCCTTTCTCGCAACCAATCGGCAGTCCGATGTGGCGGCGTCTATACAATTCAGCTTCTGGCCAACTCCCCACAAACATTGAACCTTTGTGCAATCCCTTTACCGAGTGTGCTATAAAGTTCGATTTCGCGGTATGCGACAAGTGCTCATCGCTGCTGATGATTGTCCCGCACTGCTTGCGGAGGGAAAAATCCCCGTTCGCCGCGGACTAACGACCTTGGCGATTTTCTTGCTGGCCTTGACCATGCCGCTGCACGCGCAAACTGCCGAAGCATCCTCCTCTGACCTTCAACCACCACTGGCGGACGCAAATCGGCCGACGCAATACGAAACAGATACGCGCGGATTATTGTCGAGCATGCTGGCCCAATCGACAATAGCGCTGCCTATAGCGATCCCAGCCGGTGCGTCGCAGGAAAAAGATTTGGAATATTCGGCAAGGTCTGCACTCATGAACTTCCATCAAGCTTGCGCCAAGACGGGCTGTTCGGCCTGGTTTGGGGAGCAACAACCGACGTTGCCGTCCAGCCCGCCCGCGGCGAAACAACCTCAAGCCGAGGCTGAAACCTCGACGGAAACCTCCAAGGATTCAGGCGCGCCAGCGGATTTTAGGGAACGCCCCGATTTCAACCGAGACATTTACTACAGGAACAGGCTGGAGTTGGGGCTGGATGTGGGCTGGCATCCCGTCAACATTCCATTTATCTATGACTTCGCGGTTGGGGATTCCTATAACATGACCCCGTTGAAGTACACGCTTGTGCCCATCATCGCCTCCTTGCGGTGGCATGTGACTAACGTTGGCTGGCGTTGGATTTTCCGGGGCAACATGGATTTCACTTTCAGCGGATCCATCACCGCTATTCCCCGGGGACCTGAAACTCATTACTACGCATTTGATTTCGGGATCCGAAGAAATTTCGTATACCGCAACTGGAGAGCCGTACCATTCTTCGAACAACGAGGCGGCGCCGGAATGATTGATGCTAAGGAGCCGCTCGGCGTCCTGTTTGCCCAGGGACAAAATCTCACGTTCACTTATAACTTGGGCGTCGGAGTCCGATACAACTTCGATTCCAAGTACTCGTTGTCAGCTGGCATGAACTACATGCACATATCGAACGGATATCTCTCCCAACCGCAATTCGAGAACTATGGCATTAATGTTTACGGACCAATGTTCGGTTTCAACATGCGTCTTGGCAAACCCCGTCACCAGGCCTCGAAATGACAACCCCATTGAAGAGGCGGTCACAATCGCGTAAGGTGTCACGGAATTCTATGGAGGAAAACTTCGAATTGCGCGAGGTACTTCCTGGTTCCGATGCCTTAGATTCGAGGTCTTCTCGAAAAACGAGCGGGTTTCCAGACAGCCTGACATTAGCGGTACGCTTTTGCGCACTATGCCTGGCCGGCATGGCGCTTGCAAGCTCTGGCTGCGGTACAACTCACGCCGTTTTGAATTTCACGGCTCCGCGCACCGCAATGGCGGGTTCCCCTTTTACCGTGACCGTCGCGGTGACGATCAACAATCACCCCGACACCGTAATCAACAGCCGTATCCACTTCACGAGTTCCGATCCGGCGGCTGTTTTGCCCCAGGATTACTATTTCATTCCTGCCGATGCAGGTTCCCATACTTGGACGAATGGCTTCACTTTGGCGACTCCCGGCAATCAGATTATTACTGGAGAGATCATCGACGCAACCGGGATTAATGGCAGCGCGAACGTGACTGTGTCCCCTTGAATCCCGGCGCGAGTTCCCGAGTATGTTCTCCTCACTCGCGAAGCCCGAACGCTCCGCCGCCGAATCGATATTAAAGCGTTCCTGCACAATCCATCAGCTTGAACCTCCATATCAAAGCACTTGACACATCCTGCCCCTCTGAGCCATAAAGGTGCGCTTGCCAACTTTCACTTTAAGAAGAAAGGGGCGTTCATTGGCTGATTCACGAATCGTATTTTCCTCCATGGTGGCTATTTTGCTCGGGGCGTGTCTGGGCTGCGGGGCATCCAACTTCACACCTCAGGTCACCTCCGTGACTCCAACGGCTCACCCCTTAGTCGCACAATACAACATTACCCACTACAAATCTGGATTTGCGGCTTGGGTCGAATTTGGAACCGACACGAACTACGGACGGCAGACCTCCGTTGTAACTGACACGGGGACAAGTAGCGGCGTTGTCCACATGAACATCCTTGTGGCAGGTATGCTGCCGCTAACCACGTACCACATGCGGGCCCATGTGGAGTTGGGGGGGAACTCATGGGTCGATGAAGACCATACCTTCACTACCGGTGCACTTCCCACCGCTGCGCCCCTGCCTCAAATCACCGCTGGCTCCGTTTCTGGAGCACCCGTGGCGCCTGCGCCTGGGATAGAACTGCTGAATTTGGTTTCCGGTCCGCAGACGTTGAAAGTCGTGGCAACAGACCTTGCGGGCAACATCATCTGGTACTGCCCTGAAGGTATTGCCGCCAACCCCATGGCCAACGGCCATGTGATTATCGTCCAGATAACCGATTTGCAAGAAGTCGATCTGGCTTGCAACATCGTCCGCGATGTTTCTGTAGATCAAGTAAATCGGTCCCTTCAAGCCGGCGGCTATTCTTTTACGATTCCTCCGCCGCTAGGATTGCCTGGCGGATCGCCATTTCACCACGACGTTCTCGTGTTGCCCAACGGCCACTGGATCGCTCTCTGTCAAATCGAGAAAACCTTCACGGATCTGCCTGATCATCCCGGAACCGTGAACGTCGTGGGCGACGCTTTGGTGGATATCGATCTGAATGGCAATGTGGTATGGGCATGGTCGGCCTTCGACCACCCTGAGAAGCTCAATCCCGATCGCAACCTGCAGGGATGGCCCGATTGGACTCATAGCAACGCCATTGTTTACACCGCGGACGGCAACCTGTTGCTCTCCATGCGCCACCAGAGTTGGGTTCTTAAGATTGACTATCAGGATGGCAGCGGCCCCGGAGATGTCTTATGGAGGCTCGGTAATGACGGGGATTTCACAATCTTGGGCGGCGACCCGAGCCAGTGGTTTTACGCCCAGCATTACCCTCACATAGTAAATGTGAACGGCTCTCACACAACTCTTGCGGTGTTTGACGACGGAAACCTGCGAGTGGATTCCAGTTTAACCGCTTGCGGGACTTCCGCGACTGCACCACCCTGCTATACGCGTGCCACACTCTTTGACGTAGATGAGAGTACGAACCTCGCGAACTTGCTCTGGGAAGATAGTCCCGGCTATTACTCGTTCTGGGGCGGAAGCATCTCCACGCTTTCCAATAAAGATGTCGAATTCGATAGTACAATCCCCTCGAATTCGAGCGCATCGCAAATCACAGAAGTCACGGAAACCGACCCGCCTCAACCGGTGTGGCAGATGAACATCGTAGGGGCAAACGCTTATCGCGGGTTTCGTATACCCAGTCTCTATCCCGGTGTCACTTGGAACAAGTAAAGGCGTGAGTTGAAGACAACGGGGTTAAGGCTGCACTCCAGCCCCGGCGCCTGGTGCGGCTGCTACTGACATGAGGCGCTGTCCGCGCAGCGCTTCGTGGAATTCGTCTGCGGACAGTGGTTCTCCATAGGACAGTTGCAGCAGCAGATCCTCAACATTCGAGGTCGCGGGCGTGCCATGTCCAAAGTCCACCTCTAACCGCCATACCGCCTTCGCTCAAATCGATTGTTGTCACCCTCATGGGTCGCCAGGTGTTCGTGGGCCGATTCCTCCAGTTGCTGTTGCTCGAAACGAACCTTCTGACGCCCCTACTCTGCTCCTGAATTGAGCCTGGGAAGTTGGTCCAAGTCCTCGTTCTGCTATACTCAAGTCTGACGCATGTACCACGGTTTGCTCGTGACGCGGTGGTCGTACAGACCAGATTCATCTCCGCCTTTCCTGCCCGCCGTTTAATTCAGCGCCAAAACTTAAAAATGAGCGCGGGTGGCGTGGACACTCTTAAGCAAAGTGTGTAACCTCGAGCGCCCTCCAGAAAGAACAAACGAAACATGACCACATTTGCCGAACTGCCCTTGTCGTCTGCATTGCAGAAGAGATTGGCGGCAGCTCAATTTACCCAATTAATGCCCATTCAGGAGCGAGCGATCGCGCCCGCTCTGGAAGGCAAAGACGTGATTGGAACTGCGCAAACCGGAACTGGAAAGACGCTGGCTTTCCTGATTCCCGTTATCGAGATGCTGAACCAGGAAGGCTCGCGCCAGCCGGTCGCGCTGGTGTTGCTGCCCACCCGCGAACTCGCCATGCAAGTGCACCAGCAATATGAGCAGCTCAGCAGCAAGCGGCTCCCGAATGCCGCCCTGATTGTCGGCGGTTTGTCGGAGAACGTGCAGATTCAGGCCCTGCGCAAGGGTGCAGGCCTGATCGTCGCCACCCCCGGACGGCTGCAAGATTTGATCTCCCGAAGGCTCGTTGAACTAAGTCAGATTAAAATCCTGGTGCTCGATGAAGCCGATCGGATGTTGGATATGGGCTTTTTGCCGGCTATCCAGCGCATGATCGCCATTCTTCCCCAGAACCGGCAGACGCTCTGCTTCTCGGCCACCATGGAGCAGTCTGTTGTGCG
>Ga0070735_10000815_pt1 | contig 31645 bp, 24 predicted proteins | sample Coa_R1_FD_66443 | JGI IMG/M metagenome (GOLD analysis project Ga0070735, IMG submission 66443) | Surface soil microbial communities from Centralia Pennsylvania, which are recovering from an underground coalmine fire - Coalmine... | ecosystem: Environmental > Terrestrial > Soil > Unclassified ...
CGTGACGTAGACGATGCGGCACACATCCGTACCGGCACCGCTCCCCAACTCCCGGCCCTGCTCCGCAACCCGATCCTCACCGTGCTTCCCCGGACCGGAGTGAGTGCGGTTGGAGCCACACGGCGTGCCGTCGCGGCTCATCCTCTCGGGCGTTCCGTTCTCGCCGCCCAACGCTTCTCTGCCTACCGGCAGTTCACCAGCCGTGATTGAGCCGAATCGCCGGTCCTATCTCCGCGCGGGACCGAGCTCACCTCAGTCTTCGGGGATTGGGGCCGCGCTCGGGACGGCTGGATGGGAGCCGCCCCGAGCAGCGACACGCAAACAAGTGAGTCGCCAGTCGTCTCGAACGTCGTCAATGGCTGGGATTCGCTTGGGTCAACTGCCACTTACCAGGATGGCTCAAGAGTAACTTTGCAGCGTCGCTCTTCCAAAATTCTTCCGGCAACAGGGATATGGAATCGTCTGACGCCCACAAATAGTGTCTCTTAAGGGGGGCCTGGTTGGCAACCACCTCCCGATATCCTACGACGACCAGGATCGCCTCTGCCGGACGAGCGGCGGTTGCGGCTCTACGAGGAGTTGCGCATATTCATCAGTGCGCCTACGGGTCTGTGCAGAGCGGGGACGAGCCGAGGAGGCCGGCCACCCGACCTGCCGCCGGCTTGACTCCCGGTCGTGACTCCTCTACCGGTCAGTCCCGACCGCATGCCTGCAGAATGTGATTGAGCCGATGTTGGCGTCCGCAATCCTCCCGGTACGCGTGCTATCTCCGTACTGGCGGTGGGCGCCGGGCCCGCCATAATGTCTGAAATATCGGTTGGAGACCCGATGGGAATCTCGGTCGAACTGCGGTAACGTGATCATTGAGAAGGGATCATTCGGACGCAGAGACATCCCTATCGACTGGAACGATGAGATCCGTCGCCGGACGGAGGTCATCGAGACGGGAAATGCTTTCCTCCCCAAAGGGGAAGCTACAACTGGAAGACTGGTGGGATCCTCCTATCCCACTTCGTCAAGCAGACGATAGGACCCGGGTGGAGCGTCCGACACGATCTCTTCTCTCTATGCGCTGGGAAGCTTGCAACTCGCGGTCGAACGCGGCGTCTGCAAGGCGTCATCCATCGGGCCCGAACACGCCTGGGCCGCGGCGAGCCGAGCGCGGCCATATCCCCTCTTGACACAGCCCGGGTAGTCGGGTAGTGTGGCGATGGGCCGGTGGGAGACAGTGCCGGCCCGCGTCGTTCCGCGGAAGGCGTCGAAGCACGGTTCGGGCATGGCCAGCCTGACCGCGCCGGACCCCGGCAGCCGCTGCTGTCGCCGCCGCTGCCGGCGGGCGCATTGGTCTGTCTCGCTCGATAAGGAGATCGTCCATGGCATTCTTCGCGTTCACGGCGCCCATCCTCCCTGGCAAACGGGCTCAGTGGGACGAGTTCATCGGCGAGATCACCGGTCCCCGGCGCAGCGAGTTCAACGCCTCCCGCCAGCGCCACGGCATCCACGAGCGCACTTTCCTCCAGGAGACGCCCATGGGGGATTTCGTGATCGTGACGCTCGAGGGCGAGAACCCGCTGGGTTACATGGCCACCTGGGCCAATACCGACGACGACTTTACCCGCTGGTTCGTGCAGCAGGTACAGGAGATTCATGGTTTCGACCTCCGTCAACCCCCACCGACCGCGCCTCGCCAGGTCGTCGACTCCTCGACGACGTCGGAGGGTGGCGAGGGCCGCGAGCATGGGCAGATGTGGGCGCAGCTCATCAAGAGCCGCCTCAGGCCCGGTAAAGAGGAGCTGCTGGGCCGTATCACCGACGCGCTCGAGGCTACGGAGCAGTCCGGGTCAGGGCTGGTGCGCAGCACCGCATTTCGGGACCAGAACGACCCGAGCGTGATCTACTACCTGCCCGTGTTCGAGAGCGAGGCGGAAGCTCGCGCGCGCGAGAACGATCCACGCCGCCAGGAAGGGCTGCAAGGGGTTCGCGCGTTGATGGCCGAGGCATTCGAGGGCGCCCCGGAATTCGTCGATCTGGAGCTCCTGAGCGAATCGACCTATGAGCCAGCCGGCGCGACCGAGGAGCAGAACAAGGCCGCCTGCCGCCGCATCTTTGACGAGGCATTCGCCGACGGGAACCTGGCGGTGATCGAGGAGCTGGTATCTCCCGACTGGGTCAACATCGATCCCTCGCTTCCGGAAGAGCTCCGCGGCCACGAGGGCTTCCGCCGGCTGATCACCATCTGGCGCACCGGCTTCCCGGGATTCCATCTCGAGATCGACGACCTCGTTGCCGAGGGCGATCGCGTGGCCGTCCGCTTCTCGTTCAGTGGGACGCACCAGGGCGAGTTCATGGGCCTGCCGCCAACCGGCCGGCAGGTGCGCGGAACAGGCACCGGCATCTTCCGCTTCCGTGACGGGAAGGATGTGGAGCACCGTGTCAACTTCGACGCACTGGGAGTGCTGCAGCAGCTGGGTGTCATCCCCTCGCCGGAGCAAGCCCCGGCGTAGCGTCGGCTTCGAGGCTGCTGTGACAGGCACGGCAGCGCGATCCTGGTAGCAGAAGGGCCCCGTTCCTCGGGCGTGAGGAACGGGGCCTTATATCACATGGAGAGCTCGAGCCGGCTCAGGACAGATTCCAGATCCGGTCGAAGCGGGCCGTGGCGTGAGCCAGGGTGTAGGTTCTGCGGTAGGCGGCGAACGCATTGGCCGCCATAGCCGCAGTCAGGTCGCGGTCCGACGCCAGCGTGCGGATCGCCTCGGCAAGGGCACCCGCATCTCCCGGCGGTACGACCAGACCACAGCGCTCCTCGCGCACCACATATGCCACTTCTGAATCGTCGGGGACCTGGGCGAGGACCGGGCGTCCAGAGGCCAGGACGCCGTAGAGCTTGCTCGGCACGGCCACACCGGCCAGCCCGGGCCGGAAGGAGATGAGCGCGGCGTCGCAGCTGGCGAGCGTCACGGGAAGACGGCAGCGGGGCACGATGTTCAGCCACGTCACATTGGTCAGGCCAAGCCCTCGCGCCAGCGCCTCGGCCGGCCCCCGTCGCCGTCCATTCCCGATCAGCAGGAAGTGGATGCCGCGATCCAGGCGGAGATGGTGCGCGGCACGCACCAACCCTTCGATGTCGTGCCAGAGACCCATGTTGCCCGAGTACTGCACGACAAAACAGCGCTCGATACCCAGATCCTCCAGCAGCCGGCCACGAGGCGGCGGCGCCGCCGCCTCGGTTTCCGCCGGAGCCCAGTGCGGCACATAGTCGACGCGCGCGGGCTCCACGCCATAGTCGCGGCAGAGCAGCCGCCGCATGTCTCGCCCGATCACAAGCACGCGAGCAGCGTGCCTGAAGCTGCGCCGGTTCGCGGCACGCCAGATCCGCACCGCGACCGAGCGCTCGCGCAGCCGGCCGAGCGCTACCAGGCCGTCTGGATAGACGTCCAGTATCAGGCACTGGTACGTGATCCGGCGAACGCGCGAGAGCAGCCAGAGCGCCACCGCAGTGAACGGCGGATCCGTGCCGCCGACCACCATCACACGGTCGCCGAGGAGGGCGAGTCTCCAGCAGGCGTGCGCCAGGAACAGGAGGTACGCCACGGCACGCGAGGCCAGGGAGCGCTTCCCCGCGATCCGCGGACCGCAGCGATGAATCTCAACCGACCCCAGACGATCATTTCGAGGCAGGACGCGGCTGCTGGCCGGGTCCCGAGCCGGAAAGCCGCAGAGGACTGTGACTCTGGTGCCGCCGGCCCCCATGCGGCGAAAGAGGTCGGTGAACAGCATGCTGGTCGCCGAGGTGTCGGGATGAAATGCCAGGCTCACGAACACGATGTGCCGGCCGCTACTCCGCGCCTCGACAGCCTTCAGACCTCGAGCCCGCAGCCGCCTAGCCTGCAGCATGCGAACCCATGCCGGTCGCGAGCCGGTCGTGTATCCAGCGGTACGTGCGCTCCAGGCCCAGCACCAGTGGAGTCGATGGTTCCCATCCCAGTCGCTCCCGGAGCATGCTGTTGTCGCTGTTTCGGCCGCGCACGCCCTGGGGCGCTTGCGCGTTGTAGTGCCGCCGCAGCCGCACGCCGGCGATTGCCTCGACCAGGTCAACCAGCTGGTTGATCGTTACAAGCTCGCTGCTTCCCAGATTGATCGGCTCGTCAACGTCACTGTCCATGATCGCCACAGTTCCGCGCGTACAGTCGTCGATGTACATGAAACTGCGGGTCTGCCGGCCGTCTCCCCAGATCTCGATCTCGTGACGGCCCGTCAGCCTGGCGAGGGCGACCTTGCGGCAGATCGCCGCCGGCGCCTTCTCGCGCCCCCCGTCAAACGTGCCGTGCGGACCGTACACGTTGTGGTAGCGCGCGACCCGCGTGTGCAGGCCGAAGTCCTCGGAGAAGTGGCGACACATCCGTTCGCTGAAGAGCTTCTCCCACCCGTAACCGTCCTCCGGCATGGCTGGATAGGCGTCCGACTCGCGCAAAGCCGTCACCTGCGCCCGGCGTTGCCTCGCGGCAGCGTAGACGCAGGCGGACGAGGCGAAGAAGTACCGTCGGACGCCCAGTCCGCGGGCCGCCAGCAGCAGATGCGTGTTGATCAGGACAGAGAGCATGCACAGGGCGCGGTTGTTCTCGATGAACCCCATGCCCCCCATGTCGGCGGCCAGATTGTAGACATCCCGGGCGCCCTCGAGCGCCTGGTAGCCGGCAGCGCGGTCGGCGAGATCGAGGCGCAGATTCTCGACGTCGTCGAATCGCTGGTGCCAGGTATGTTCCGGCTTGGTATCGACCGCCCGGATCGGGCCATCGTGGGTGCGTCGAAGGAGGCTCACGAGGTGTCCACCGATGAAGCCGCCGGCGCCGGTCACGACCACGAGTTCACCTGTCATGCTTCGCCCCTAACTCGCCGCCCGGCCGCCCGGCGTGGTCCGGGCATGGAGCCGCTCCCGGCGCGACACCCGCTGAGCGGAGTCTTTGACGGCCAGGTGGTTTCCTATTGCCAGTGCATCCATTCTGGTTCGCTCCATCACGGCAACCGCCTCTTCCGGGGTGCAGACGATCGGTTCGTTTTCGTTGAAGCTGGTGTTGAGCACCACCGGGACGCCTGTCCGCTCTCGAAACGCGGAGATGAGCTTCCAGTAGCGCGGTGCGGCCTGCCGATCGACAGTCTGCAAGCGACCGGTGCCGTCCGCATGGGTGACCGCCGGGATCTCCTCCCGTCGCTGTGGGAGGACGTTGTAGACCTTGAGCATGAAGGGATCCGGATAGCTCTGGTCGAAGTAATCGCCAACATCCTCGAGGAGAATGGACGGCGCGAACGGCCGGAAGGGCTCGCGATGCTTGATGCGCGCGTTGAGCACATCCTTCATCTCGGGGCGGCGTGGGTCGGCGATGATGCTGCGGTTTCCCAGTGCGCGCGGTCCCCACTCCATCCGGCCCTGGAACCAGCCGACAACATTCCCGGCGGCGACCAACTCGGCGACCCGCGCCACCAGGTCGTCTTCGTCGAGGGTCTCGGACGTGATGGTGCCGATTGCTCGCCGAATCCTCGCGTCATCGAATTCGGGACCGGTGTAGGCGTCCTGCATCACGTAGCACCGCGGCGCGCCGATGAGTTGGTGGTAGATGTAGTAGCACACACCCAGCGAGGTCCCCGCATCTCCGGCCGCGGGCTGAATGTAGATGTCGTCGAACCCGGTGCTGGGGAGGATCTTGCCGTTGAACGCGCTGTTCAGGGCAACTCCGCCTGCCAGGCAGAGCGCCTTTCGCCCGGTTTGGGCGTGCAGACGACGGACGAGCGCCAGCTCGGTCCGCTCCAGAGCCGCCTGGAGCGATGCCGCCACATCGCAGTGATGCGGCGTGATCTCGGCGCCCGGAACACGCGGCTCGCCGAGAAGAGTCACAAGCCGGCCCGAGAAGATGGTACCCAGCCTCGGCTCGTCCTGGCTCCAGGACATCGTCGCGCCCTCAGCGTGGTGCACGAAGTAGTCGAGGTCAAGCTCGAACGTGCCGTCGGCCTGCCCACGGAGAACCTTCTCCATGCGGTCCAGATAGCGCGGCCGTCCGAGCGGTGCCAGCCCCATCACCTTTCCCTCGTCCCCATACTTGAGGAAGCCGAGCCACTGCGTAATCGCGGTGTAGAAGAGACCCAGCGAGTGCGGAAAGTTGATCTCGCCGGCGACATCGAGCCGGCTGGCCCCGCCGGTGCCCCACATGGTGCTGACGAAGTCGCCCATCCCGTCGACGGACAGGACCGCGGCATCGTCGAAGGGCGACACGAAGAAGGCACTCGCCATGTGCGCGCGATGGTGTTCGACGTTGTGGAACTGTGCTTTCAGCGACGCGCGTGGCACGGCAAGGTGCTCGCAGAACACGGTACGCAGGTCACCAACCTGCAGGCCGTTGTTCAGTCGATCTCCCACCAATCGCAAGGAGGGACGGTTGCGGAACGCGAAGAGCGCCTTCCTGGCGAGATTGGCGGTTGGCCGCCGGCTGATGCCGATGTGATCGAGATCCTCCGGGCCGATTCCGCCGGCCTCCAGCACGAGCCGGATTGCCCGCGTTGGGAATCCAGCCTGGTACTTGATACGCGAGAGCCGCTCTTCTTCCACCCCGGCGACGAGCCGGCCGTCCCGAATGAGGCAGGCCGAAGCGCCGCCGTGATATGCGTTGATGCCGAGTATGTACATGATTCTCCCGGTTAGCCTCCGACCATGGGCGCGGCAAACGTGTCAACCGACGTGATCAGGTGACGTGCAGGCGGCAAGGACGATGGGGTCTGAGCCGCGTCGCGAGCTCCAGACCTTGACATCCACATAGAAGCGAAACCAGCACGCTTGAAGGAAGTGAAAAATGAGACCTTCCGTCCCGTCGCGATACCCACCGCGCAGCAAATAGCGATAGAGGAAGTAGAGGAATGCCCGCAGGAACAACGGCGACGCCCCGAATACGTGGGCCTTGAACCAGCGCCGGCGAAGCACGGGATCGGAGCCAAGCCGGCCCTGCAGGCTACTTTCGGTGGTTGTGCCGGCGAGGACGTCCGCCGCCTCAAGTCCCGCCCACCGAATGTGGCGAATCGACCACGTATCGATGTCGGGGGTGAGAACGTCGATCAGATCACCGGCAAGCGTCGCGACCGATCCCGATACGACAAAGTGCTGGTCGTAGCGACGCTGCTCGCACCGGCCGCGTAACCGGCGGAACAGACGGGTGTGGAAGACGGGATAATGCCCGCCGTGCCTGATCCAGCGCCCCATAAAGACGGTGCGCCGCGAGAAACGGGCTCCCGACCTGGTGCGTGCCTCGGGCGACGACAGGAACCTCCGCATAGCCGTGGCGAGCTCTGGTGAAACACGCTCGTCGGCATCGAGATGGAGCACCCAATCGAAACGAGGCGCCGCGGCCTCCTGTGCCCAGTTGCGTTGCCTCGCGTAGTCCTCAAACGGGCGATGGAGGATGCGGGCGCCGGCGGCACGGGCTACCTCGAGCGTGCGGTCGGTGCTGCCCGAATCGACCACGACAATCTCACCTGCCCAGGCGGCGACGCTGTCCAGGCAACCGGGAAGATTGGCCTCCTCGTTAAACGTCAGAACGATCACCGAGACCGGCACTCGCTCCATGAGAACCGTCATGCGGCACACCGTTGGGGAGCAATGGTTGCGTAGAGCTCGCACAGCTGCCTCGCGGTGCGCGCCATCGAGAACTCCCGGGCTGCCGCCTTGCTTCCGTTCGCCGCGTACGCGTCCCGGAGTGCCGGAGACGAGAGCAGGCGGTAGAGCGCCGAGGCCAGGGCACGCGCGTCACAAGGCACTACATCTCCGGCGCTGAGCCGCGCCACGTCGGGAGCGATCCCGGTGTCAGGCGAGACAATGACCGGCACACCGGCCGCCATCGCTTCCACAGGAGCGATTCCGAAGTTCTCCGATCGGGAAGGCAGCGCAAAGCAGTCGGCGGCACCAAAGGCCACACGCTTCTCTTCGTCGTCGAGGAATCCCGTGAAAAGAATGCGCGATCCGATTCCCAACGCCGTCACGAGCGCGCGAAGCCGAGCGACGTATTCCGGCGATCCATCGCCCGCGACGATCAGGACGGCGCAGTCGAAACGGGGCGCGATCTCCGCGAACGCGGAAATCAGTACCTCGAGCCCTTTTTTCGGATCGAGTCGCGAGAGAAAGAGGACGACCTGGGCGTCGGCAGCCAGGCGGAGGCGCCGGAGGCAAGCGCTGCGATCCATTCGCGGCGCGAAAGCGTCATCGGGGAGCCCAAGTGGGATGACCGCGCCGTTCCGACCTGCCCAGACGTCACGCGCCTCGTCTGCCTCGAGCCCGCTGGTGAAGTGAACGGCGCCGGCCCGGCACAGAATCCGGCGCTCAATCAGCGCAAACGAGAGTCGCTTGAGGGCCGGCCGGCGGTTGCGCATGCCCCAGCGATTGAGCGTGCCAAGAGGACGTACCACATACGGCACAGCCTGTCGGGCTGCCTCCCGCGCCGCTACCACACTGGGATAGGAAAACAACGCGTGGATGTGCACGACGTCATGACAGGGCACGTTCGCCCGGACCCAGCTGGCCAGCGGCCGAGACACCGTGTAGAAGCGGTGCTGGCGACGGAAGTACCAGGTGCTCACCCCCGAGTCGGATATTGGCACATTCAGCGGAAGCGGCAGCAATCCGGGACCGTTGTCATCGGTGGTCGCAATCGTCACGCCGAGTCCAAGCCGTGCTTGCTCGCGCGCCAGGGCGCGCAGCGCCTGGGTCGGGCCGCCCCGCAGCGGCCCCATCGAGGGAATGACGTGCAACACCCGCATCCTTCACGCCACCCCGAGTGCAAGCTCGCGCAGCAGCACATTGACGCGGGAGCGGAAGCCTTCGAATGAAAACCGGGTGCGAACATGGAGTTGCGCCGCGCTGCTCATCCGCGCGCGGAGTGCGTGGTCACCCAGCAGACGAGCGATCGCAGTCGCGACGTCGCCGCACGAGTCCGGACTGACCAGCAAGCCGGTCTGGCCATCGGCCACAACTTCTCGTGCGGCATCGCGGTCACCCGCCACGACCGGCAGCCCATGAGCCATTGCCTCCACGAAAGCGAAACCAAAGCCTTCACCGCTGCTGGGCATGACGAACAGCGAGGCTTGGGTGTACCGGCGAACAAGTTCATCGTCCGGCAGCGCGCCGTGGAATCGAACGGCGTGATCGACTCCGAACCTCCGCGTCAGATCACGCAGGTACGCAACCCCGTCGCCGGTTCCCACCACGTCGTACACGAGGCGTGGGTACCGCTTCAGCAAGGCGGGCAAGGCGGCGATGACCTGGGAGTGTCCCTTGTACAACTCGGTGAGGGAAACACGTGACACGGTCAGCAGCCGCGGCTCGCCGCTACGCTCACGCGTCCCGTCAACGGCTACCGTTGCCGCGGGCAGGCAGCTCGGCAGGACGCGAATCTGGCGGTCGGGGATGCCGTTGGCATGCGAGAGCCGATCGGCAGTGAACTGACTTACACATACCGCTCGATCAGACGCCCGCAGGGCACGGCGCAACGGATACGGAAGGCGCCTCCAGCACTCGATGCCGTGGCAAACGACCACGGCCCGGGCTCCGCCGGCTCGCGCGGACGCCCAGGCGAGGTGAGAGAAGTGTGGATGCTCTGCAATCACCAGCCCGGGCCGGGACGCCATACGAGCGAGCGCCGCCGTGACGAAGGCTCGACGATCAGAGTCGAAGCTGTGCGACTCGCAGAGCGACGCTTGTGAGGCATGCCGACCGGGCCGCGCACCATTGAGAGCCAGCACCGATACGTCGCATCCCAGTTCCTCCAGTGCCCGCCACAAGAGTCGCGCGTGGCGTGCGATTCCGCCGGTGGATTCCTCCAGATCAGGGACCAGTAGCAGCACGCGACTGTTGGTCCCGCGTCCCGAAGCCAGACCCCTCATGTCATGATCTCACCGGGCCGCAATGTCCCTGGTGACTGCGAAGCGCCTGCGCCCGCGCGGGTTCCGAGATGTGAGCGCCGGTTCGCGACCATCACCGGAAGGCACACGACGAGCAGGAGTAACACGCGCCCAACCATTCCCGAGAGGTACACGCCAAGCTGCGACTCGATCGAGAGCAGCTGCAGCGCGGTGAGCATGCCAATCGCCGAGTAGAGCACGCCGACATCAGGATTGAGGAAGCTCGATTCCACCCATGAGAGGAGAGTCCCCAGCGTCACCATGACGACGATGACCCCTATCCAGCCGAAGTTGATATAGGCCTCAGTCAGGCTGCCAACCGCAATGGACACCCTCGCGAGATCGCGCGGCGACGTGAAACCATAGGCGACCTGGACGAATTGATTGGCTTCGTTCTGGGAGGGCTTCTCGGGCCACAGAACTCTGGGAACCAGCCCCGCCGCCACGTATCCGTACAGGGAGCCGTACTGAAACGGAACTTCGCCGGGTGTCATGGCAATGACATGGGCCGACGCCGTCAGCAGGGACGTTCGCATGATCATCGGTCGGACCAGATCGAGCACTCCTCGACCGGACGCTCCCCCGAGAGCGCCGCCCCAGGCGCCGGCAGATGCGTCGACCCATGCCGCGACGCGATCCAGTCTGGAGCTCTGCATGCCTTGATTCCAGTACGCCTGCCGGTACTCCTGCTTGCCGGCCTGGAAGAACAAGACGTAGGGCAAGAGCAGAACGATCGGAAGTATCGGAAAGCGCTTGCGCTCGGCGAGGACGACGAGGACAAAGGCCAGAGCAGTCATGAACCAGGCACCCAGCCACCCGCTGGAGAGACCGGTGATAAACGTTACGACGACGTACCCTGTCACCAACAGAATGTCGACCGGAGCCCTCCGCCCGCGGAGGATCCCGCGCAGAAGAATGATGAAGAGTGCCAGCGGGATCGCCGACTGGAGGTCGATGACAAGCTGCCGGAACGACGAACCGGCGGCCGCCGGCGCTGACTCAGCCAGGCTGAAGGCCGTCGTGGCCGCGAAGAGGAGACGGAGATAGTTCCAGGCCCCGGGGGAAGGAGAGAGACGAACGAGCTCCGGAATCCGAACGCGGCGCCCCATTGGAAGATTGCGCCCAACCCACAGGGAACAGACGCCGAGGGCCGCCATCAGCATCGCGCTCGTCACGCTGTCCGACGAGACGTAGCGCGGACCATACAACGCCGGCGAGAGCCGGTCGCCCCAGAAGAGAGGAACGGCGAAGTACAGCCAGTAGATCCCCGCAACCAGCGCAAACAGCGGCAGAAGTGAGCGTCCGCCTCGCCGCCACCGGACATAGGCCGCCCAGGGCATGCTCGCCAGAAGGAGGGCGCATGCAACATCAACTGCTGACACGTCGGTTACCCGCGTCCCATAGAGCACGCCCGTCACACCGAGTGGGACGAGCGCCCGTTTTCCCAGGCCCACCGCGCGCCGGTCTCCGCGGGACGTAGCGTCAACTTCCATCACACCTCGTCCCGACGCTCACGGCGTCCAGTGCTTGCCGCAGGCCATTGGTTGCGGCTGTAATCGAGTAACCCTGCAAATGCATGCGGGCGTTCCGGCCCATTGCTGCCAGCCGCCCCGGCTCAGACGCGAACCGCACCAGCAGGGAAGAGAGAGCCGGCACGTCGCCTTGCGAGAAGACCTCGCCCGTGCAACCGGCACGGATCAGATCCGGGCCGGAGCCCACGGCGTCGCTGACCACACAAGGGCGGCCGCAGAACATCGCCTCGTTGGCGACCAGTCCCCAGGTTTCGTGCCCATCCGAGGTCAAGACAAGCGCATCGCTCGCCACGTATGCAGCCGCGATCTGCGACTGGTTGAGGAACCCCGCGAACCGGACAGGAGCGCCCAGCCGCCGGACCGCGGCCTCGCACGCACCGCGGAGTGGTCCATCTCCGACAACCAGGCCGGCGACCCGGTCGTTCTGGCGAGCGGCAAGGCCGACCGCCCGGATGAATTCAAGTGGTCGCTTGCGCGCGATCAGCTTGCCGGCGAACAGATAGATCAGCTGTCCGGGTCCGAAGCCCCAGCTCTCGCGGAGCGTCTCACGTAGCGGCCCGAACCTGGCGGCGTCACGCTCGAAGCGAGGCTCATCGATCGCGTGGGGCACGCGGAAGATTCGCTCCCGCCGGGCGCCGTGGGCCGCGAAGTACTCTTCTGACCAGGTGCCGACCGCCAGACAGGCGTCGAACCGCGGGATGAACAAGCGGTGGGTGAGCTGCTTGGCCACACGCCGGATCGGGCGACGTGGCGTGCGCAGGTGCGAATCACCCCGCACCATGACCGGCGTGCCGGCGGACCGGCACGCGCCAATCGCCTGCCAGTCGCTCTTGTGGCTCCAACCAAGGACGATGACGGCGTCGAAGTGGCCCTGTTCTATCACGCGTCCGATCTCGGGCGTGTCGAGGCCAGAGAAACTGCCTACTCCTGGCCGGCGCGAGACGTTCTGGAGAATGCGATACGCGAAGCCCTCGAGCAGAGGTACGTCCCAGTCAAAGTCAACCGAGAATCCGGCCGCGCCCTGCTCGCGCGGGGACGCCACGTGGGCGAACAGAACGAGCAGATCAAAGTCGGCTTCAGCCGCCATCGCCCGGAACCAGGGGGACTGGTACTGGATGGGATGGGTAGCGACAATGCACACACGTCTTCGAGGGCGTGCGCGTGCCGTTCCGGTCGGACCGGCAGACCGGGTCGGGAACGATCGCAGCGTGTCCACGGTCATGCGCTCAGCACTTCCGGAGTCTCGGTTCGAGCTGCGACGGCTCGATCCAGCGCGGATGCCAGCCTTCCGGTCATGGCGCGAGCCGAGTAGCGGCCGAATGCCTCCCAGTCCGTGGGCGGAGGTGTCTCCGCACCGAGTGCCAGTATCCGATCCAGCTCCTCGGCGAGCCGCCCCGCCTCTGCAGCAGGTTCGCGTCTCGCCCCGAAGGCGACTACAGCGCCGGCTCCGGTCTCCCGCAGGATGGAGCACACCGTGCTCTCCCGGTGGAAGACGGCCAGGAGCGGGCGACGGGCCAGGATGCACGGAAAGATCTTTGAGGCGGTGTAGTGCGGTGCGTCCGACCCGATCAGGAGCAGAATGTGCGAGTCGAGCAATAGCTGCAACGAATCGAGATACGGCACGCGGGTTGGTGTCTCGTCCACGATGTCGGCCACACCGGCCCGACGGGCGAGCTCCAGGATCTGGCGCCCCTGGCGCGCTCGGGGATCGTAGCTGCTCCCAACGAAGTGGAGACGCACCCGGCCGAAACGGTCGGGATTCCGCCGCAGGCCCAGGCGCACGGCGGCAAAGATGCTGCAGACTGACTCGTACATCTGCGGTATGCAGGCGCCCACGTAGCTGATATGAGTGCACCCGTCGGACGGGTCGAAGATGGCATTCCGCCGCGGATGAGCCCGGACGTAATCGAGGTCGGAGGGTTCCGCGCCGAACGGGATCTCACTGATCACGCCGCTTGACAGCCAGGGGTAGCGTTGCAACAAGCCCCGCGTCGTGCCCGCCGAGACACCGACGATGTGCGCCACACCCCGAAGCGCCAGTGGCTCGAGACTTCGGGCAGCAACGTCGGAGAGCGCCGCCTTCCAGTTCTGGTGTGCACCGCTGAGCCGGCACTGGCTGCCGGATACCCACGGATCCATGTAGTCGACCACGTACGGTATCCCGTAGCGGGCGTGCGCCAGGCGCGCCAGGAGCATCGTGTAATTCGACGGCACCGACACCAGCAGACAATCTACCCCTCCGCCGGCCATGAGGGAATGGAGCGTATGCCATTGATGCCAGAAGGTCCGAATGCCGATATCGCCAAAGCCGGCGAAGCGTGTCAGCCGGAGGGGGAGCGCACCGGTGCGAACCACGGTCAGATCCGGAGGGACGAGCCGCAAGTTCTCCTCGTCGACATCCCACGCGAAGTGCGCCGGGTCGGTGGTGATCACGGTCGGCTTCCAGCCATAGCCAGGCAGGTGCCGGGCGAACAGCCGGGCACGCGTGGCCGGTGGCATGCCGCTCGGCGGGAAGTCCGGACTCAACATCACCACGTGTCGCATCAGGCCACCATGCTCCGTGCATCAAGGCAGTCCAGCAGTTTGGTCTGCTCGCGGTCCCAGTTCAAACTCTCTCGCGCCGCATCCCAGGCAGCCTGCTTGGCGCATTGCAGCGCGCCTGCATCCTCTACCCAGGGCTGAAGAGCAGCCGCCAGTGCGGCAGCATCGCCTGGCGGGTAGGTCACGCTCGCCGGTAGCGCCTCAAGTGCCTCACGCTGACCGGGCGTTTCACTGGCGGCGACAGCCAGGCCCGCCAAGACGTAGGCAAAGAGCTTGTTCGTCGCCGTAAGCGCGCGATTGATGGGCTCGAGGCGTTCCAGAGCCAGGCCAATATCGAAGCAACCGGCGGCCAGAACGTGCAAGTCGTGATCGACAACGGGGTAGTGGTGCACCCTGTCGGCGACACGCAGGTGCTGAGTCAACGATTCTGCCTTGTTGCGGTATCCGCGGGCCCACTGCCCCCGCAGGTGGAGCTCGACGTTAGGTGGCAGCAGGGCGAGTGCGGCGAATGCGTCCTCGAGTCCGCGGTCCGGGCCGATCGTCTGGCTTACCCAGTGCAGGCGAACGGTACCGTCGACCGGTCGCCGTGCTGGCGGACGGAGCCCGCAGGCGAGCGCGAGGGGGAGAACATTTCGCAGGATCACCGGCTCGCACCCGGCCCCGCGAGCGTGTAGGGTCGATGCGATTCCGCGTGACGGCGCCGATACGTAGCGGCACAGCGGGAGATACGATTGCTCGATAAGGCCGATCGCGCACCCGAAGTTGGAGTCATCGGCCAGCAGATCTTCGCAATCAAAGCCCAGAGCTGCGTCCCACCGCTCCGCGGCATGGACAGCTGCGCTCAGTGCCGGCTGAGTGTGTGCGATGTACCAGTCGGCCCTCTCGGCAGCCGCGGTGGCGGCCAGCCGGCCGGCGCCGGCGAGCGCCGACTCGACGGCAAGCGCTCGGTCTCGGCTGACCCGGAATAGCGCCGCTGCCCCCCGGCGGCGCGCCCTCCGCCAGTACGTCCCTGGGCCCTCCGAGGGCCAGGCGTAACAGTGCTCCCACCTGCGGCCGGCGACGAGACGGCGATCGCACGCGGCAAGATCGCCGCCGACATAGGGGGTGACCACCCTGACGGCATGCCCAAGGGCAGCGAGTGTGTCAGCCTCACGCACCAGTCTCGGATTGTGGCAGGGATGTGTGGCGCCGACCAGACAGACCCGCACGGTCAGGAACACTCCGCCATCGCCCAGCCGGCCAGGAATTCACTCACCACCGACGCAAGTCGCGCGCGATAGTGTGGCCACTGCCAGCGCGCGGCGGCCGAAGCCGCTCTCTGTCCCATGATGCTCACCGCCTCTCGATTGTCCAGACACCACTGGATTCGATCCGCCAGTACGTCGACGGATCGAATCGGGACGAGGAAGCCCTCGACGCCGTCCCGCACCAGATCCGGGCCTGCCGTGTGAGGTGTGGTGATCACTGGCAAACCGTGGGCCATCGCTTCGCTGATAACCATGCCGAAGCCATCACAGAGCGACGGGAACGCCAGGACCGACGAACGGCTGTAAATGGCCCTCATCTCGCCGTGGGGTACAGGAGGCCGAAGGATAACGCTGGCCGGTAGCTGTTTCAGCAACCGCTCCGGCAGGAGCAACTTTCCAACAAGCCAGAGCTCGGCGCCGACCGGCCGGAGTCGCTTCCATGCTTCGAGTAGATAGTGCGTGCCCTTGAGTACCGACTGAAGGCCGGCGCTGAGGAACACCAGCGGTGCGTTCGAGACTGGAGCTCGGGGAACGACCCGAGGCGGGCTTCCGAGCGGTACGACCGCGATGCGCGCGCCCGGAACGCCTGCGGCCAGGAGCGACTGTCGGGTGAAGGTCGAGCCGGCGATCACGAAGTCCGCGTGACGCAGCTCCGCATCTTTTCGCTCGTTGCGGCGCGGGGCCAGACGGCGCAGCCGCCGATCGAGAGGCGTCTCGGTCTCCGGATGCAGTTCCGCCTCGGTAGCGAGGATCGCGGAGGCAGTCGCGTGGTGAGCAGCGGGTTGGTCGTAGATACGAGCCGCGCCGATGGCCCCACCTGCCTCGAAGGTTGACAGTGCCGCGTGCTCATAACAGTACACGGCGGCGCAGCTCGAAACGTGATGGCGGGCCACCATGGAATCGAACCAGTGCTCGGTCCTCTCCCACACCAGATCCTGGGCTCGGGGTCCGAGCCGCCCGGCGCCCACGCGAAGGATCTCCGGAAAGGGATGAGTCGCAAGAACACTGTCGTCCACGAGACCGGCACGGCGCCGCGACACCCCTCGTTCGATGCCTTCGATACCAACGGCCCGACACACACGGACGGCGCGACCGAGCAGCCCCCCAGAACGCAAGGCAAAGGTGGTGACGTAGCGCTCCAGCATGCCGGCATCAAAGAACGCGAGGGCCGCCTGCTGTGCAAACGGTGGAACACCCGGATGGGAAAGCAGGACTCTGGGGCCAGCCGTGTTCGCGATCCTCACGACGTCACCTGGCCGAGTCGAGAATCGACCCGGCGGGACGCCCCTTGCGCCGGACCGAGCGATAAGGCAGTCGCAATCGCCTCCAGACTGCGTGCGACAGTGTGCTCCGTAAGGGCGCGACGCTGGGCTCCCCGCCGCATTTTCAAGCGACGATCTCCATCGGCCAGCAGCTTCGCGATCGTCTCTGCCAGCCCTTCCGGACTGCGATAGGTAGCCACCTCCTCACCCACGTCGTAGAGCCGTTCAATCTCGGGGGTGTGCTCGGTGACGTAGCAGGCTCCGACCATCGGAGCCTCGACGTCGCGCAGTCGCGAATAGCTATCCGGCGCGGTGCGGGACCGCCGCAGGCTCGGATATCGGTTGATGCCGAGCGTTACAGTGCTTCGCTGCAAGACTCGATACAGCGTTGCGCCGTCCGGCGAGCCGTGGATCGCTGCAAGTGGAAGCGATGGCTCTGCCACCGGCCGTGCAGTCCTCGCGACCTTTCGCAGAACGGCTAGCGGACCGTCGCGCCGCGCCAGCGCGACTTGGTTGGGAATCACCGACCGTAGGCGGCGAGTCGGGGCCGTTTCGTTGGTCCCCGTCTCGGTTTTGTCCCAGCCACGTCCATACAGCTCAAGGGGGACTCCCAGCTGGATGGCCCGAGACGCCAGCTCCCCGCGCAGCTCGTCGCACGAGCCCACGAAGGTGACTCCATACTCTTCCGGGTGGTCCCAGCCGCGAACCTCCGGACTGACCCAGCAGGGCATCGGCCGGAATATCGCCGGAAGTCCCTCGCGAGCGTACATGTCGAGGGCTTTCACCTCTGGGACCCAGTGCAGGTCGAACGGGCTGTATTCCGGCGGGATCCGAGCGAATTCGCGGACGTTGTCGCAGAAGAAGTTCACACAGGGAATGCCGAGCGAACGAACCTCTTCTACCGCCTCCCGGTCAATCTGTTGCGGGAAGAGGTAGCTCAGGAAGAGGTCAATCCGCTGACGGCGGTGACTTCGCCGTACACAGTCGACCACCCGTGGCCAGGTACGTGCGCGCCACCTCGCCTGCGCAGCCGGGTCCGCGGCAACCAGCCCCTCTGCCCAGTCGAGCGACGGCTCGTCGACCCAACTGTGGCCCGCTTCCTCGATGCCCCGCTTGAAGTGGCCCTCCCAGTGACGGTAGTGGGTCAGCGGGTGCGCGCGCACCGACTGGAGACAGCTCAGGAAGATGTGCATCGTGAGAACAGAACGTCGGTTTGCACGAGAGGCGCGCCACGAGGTGTGTCGACACTCAGCGCATGCAGGTAGAAGTTGCGGTCGGCGAGATGGCAGACAATGTCGTGAAAGAGCGGCTGGTTCTCGTAGAACGGAACGAAGCTGACTTCGACTACCAACCAGCGCGCATGGGAGAGGCATGCTGCCCCGCCCTCGAGTACCGCGAGCTCGCCTCCCTGCACATCCAGCTTGATGAGGTCGGGAAGCGGCAGACGTTCGCGATCCACGAAATCATCCAGCCGCTCGACGGGGACTGTGCGGCTGGTCACCACCTCGACCCCAAACCCCGCTCGCAGGCGGGGCGTGGGAGCGAGCAGACTTGACGAATCAGGCGAGTCCGTGACGTGCATGGGATGACGTTCGGTCCGACTGCCCAATGCCGTGCGGTGCAGATGGACGCCGGTGAGGCGGCGTGAGGCCCGCGCGAAGCAGTCAGCCTGCTCGGGCAAAGGCTCGAAAGCGTGCACCTGTATTGCCGGGAGAATTGCCTTCGCCAGCAGAGTCCATGTGCCGGTACTGGCCCCGATGTCGTATGCCATGCGTGGCTCGTCGGCCCGCGTGATAGCAAGCAGCTCGAGGGAGCTGATGTGGCCGGTGCGGAGCCTCTCGGCGGGAGTGCCGCGCAAGAGGCGGAGGCGCCGCCCCCGCTGGAGGCGGTTCATCGCGCGACTCAGCAGCGACGTTCTGACCATCCAGCGCGAATCAAGCGACGTCGCTGGGCCGGACGTTGGCAGCGGACGGGCGGTCTCAATCATGGCGGCCTCCCGTCACCGCCACTTCACGAGCCGGCTCTGCGGTAATCGCGCGGAGGAAGATCCGCGAGGCCGCCGCGGGCGAGAAGCACCTGTCACCCGCCCGCGCGGCAGCTGTTCCGAGCGACGAGCACAACTTCGGCTCGGCCATCAGTTTCCGCACGGCGACTTCAATCGCGCCGTCGTCCACGACATCCACGGCGAGCGCTGCGCCGGGGTGCTCCCCGGCCCAGCGAGTCGCGGAGCAGTACGGTGGCCCCCAGATGACGATCGGCAGTCCGGTCGACGTATAGTCCGCGAGCTTGCTGGGAAACGACAACGACATGTTGGAGCGATGCTCTCGCTCGAAGCTCATCGGCAAAAGGAGGGCATCCGACTCGAGACTCAAGCGGGTAATGAAGTCGCTGGCCGGAACTGTCCCACGAAGCTGGACCATCCCCTGGTCGATACCGGCCGCGGAGAGACATGCAGAATCGATATTTCCGTACAGCGCGAACCGGCCGCCGGCGGAGGTCACGATGCGTCCGAAGCGGCCGATGAGCGCGGCATAGGCACGTGATCCAACCGAGCCGGCATAGCTGAATGTGAACGGCCGCGTTGGTCGCTTCAATCGGCGGATACCGCCGGCATACGGCGAGCGCGAGGGGTACAGGACCGTGGCGGGGCAACCGAACTCGCGCTCGTACTGCTCTGCCATGGCCGGCGAGATGCAGAGGCGCGAGGCAGCCTGCCGGTACAGGCGAGCGAACGACATCTCGGCCCGTCGCGTGGCCAGCGGACCGCAGGATATGCAGTCCTTCCAGTGGTCGTGGACGATCACGTGCAAGGGCAGCTTCAGCTGACTCGCGGCGCGCATCGCCGCCATCCAGCCGAATCCGTGGGCGATCGTCACAAGAGCATCGGGCCGGGAATGCCGCACCCGGCCGGTCAGTCGACGACCGAAGTAGGGGGCGCTCAGCGTAAGGAAGCCGGCGTACCCACGGCCCAGCCGTGTGTATAGAAGCCGGCATGCCGGAAAGTCGAGGCCGAGGTACCGCACCCCCGGAAGCCGCCTCTCCGGATGGGTCGCCTGAATGTTTGACTCGACAATCGTCAATCTGTCGGCCGGATAGGTGAAGAACAATCGGAAGAGCACCTGAGAGCCGGCGAAGCCCGCTTCAACCGGCACATCTCCGACATACGTCAGTCGCGGATGCGACACGCCACTTCGGGTCGCCAGGAGGTTCCGAACGTTTTCTGCGATCACCGTGCGACCTCCGAGATCCAGACGTCTCCCGGGCGTACTCCGATTCGGCGGGCAGGCACACCGGCAACAACGGCACCCGCCGGCACGTCCCTCGTGACGACGCTACCTGCGCCGACCACCGCGCCGTCGCCGATCCGTACTCCCGGAAGAATGACGGCATGCGCGCCGATCCAGACATCGCGACCGACGACTACCGGGGCGGTCACGACCGTGCGATACATCTCAGTCGCCCCGTAATCGTGAGTCACGCTGGTAATTGCGCAGTGTGAGCCCACCATCGTTCGGTCTCCGATCACCACGCCACCGGCGCCCCAGATGTGAACGAATGAGATGATCGAAACCTCGTCGCCGATCTCCACGGATTCGGGATTCATAATCGTGAGCGGAAATGAGAACGAGGTGGACGTTCCACACCCCTTGAGCGCCCTCCGCAGTGACGCAACCTTCGCGGCATGGAACAGCTGCCGGGTGCGTGTCGCCCAGGTGCATCCGGCGTGCGAGGTGACAAGCCGGACAAGCAAACGTGCGGCGAGGTTCATGCCGCGACCATCAAACCGCCCGGGCAATGCAGTCCTCCCGATCAATCGACCACTCCAGTGGCACCGTCAACGTGCCGTGGCGGCCGTCGAAAGCGCGGCCGTCCCGGAAATGTCCGAGCACCTCGACCGTGGCGAGATCGTCAACCCAGTCCACGATATGCCCGTGCCTGTCGATGAGCCCGGCACAGAGCCGGTACACTCCGGGCAACAGCTGGACTCCTTCAAAATGCGCGGTCGCGACACCGCCCTCTGTCAGCACAGGCAGCGCGCCCGTGTCGCCCTGAAAAGTGCTGAGCAGTACCTGGCTGTCCGCGGTCGTGACAAATGCCCAGAAGCCGCACTCACGGACGGCGTCCACGGTGTACTCAAGGTGCAATTGAAATGGCTCGCCGATCAGGAAGGCACCGGCGGCCGTTCCCTGTGCGTCCGTTACCCGGGCGTGTGTTATTCGCACTTCCTGCGTTCCCATCCGGTGTTGTGTGTCGCTCACCTTCACTACCTCCCGCGCACCGGACAGGCTGGCGAGGTAGTGCTGTGTGACCGCCGCGGCGTTCCCGGCCTCGCGCACCTGACCGCCATCCAGCCAGAGAGCGCGGTTACACAGCGCCTTGATGGTGCCGAGATTGTGGCTGACGAACAGCACGGTCCTGCCTGAACGCGCCACTGCGTCCAACTTGCCGACGCAACGGCGCTGGAAGTCTGCGTCTCCGACGGCGAGCACTTCATCGACCAGCAGAATCTCCGGATTCAGGTGCGCCGCAACAGAGAACGCCAGACGCATGAACATCCCACTGCTGTACCGTTTGACCGGCGTGTCAACGAAGTGCTCGACCTCGGCAAACTCCACGATCTCGTCGAAGCGCTGCGCGATCTCCGCACGCCGCATTCCCAGAACCGCACCGCTGAGGAACACGTTCTCCCGCCCGGTGAGCTCCGGATGAAAGCCGGTACCCACTTCGAGCAGCGTTCCCACCCGCCCGAAAAGCTCGGCATATCCTGCGGTGGGTGTCGTGATGCGCGACAGCACCTTGAGCAGCGTGCTCTTACCTGCACCGTTCCCCCCGACTACCCCGAGGATCTCGCCCCGATGCACCTCGAACGACACGTCCCGGAGCGCCCAGAATTTGGTCGCACGGGAGTCCGCACCAGCCAGCGATCGAGCCAGTCGCGCAGGAATGGCCAGTAGATCTTCCTGCAGGGTGCGGTAACCAGACGGCTTCGCCGCAGCTGCAATGCGGTATGCCTTGCAAAGACCAGTGGCGCGAATCGAAACACTGCTCACCGTCACACCACGTCCGCAAAGTCGCGCTCGACGCGCCGAAATATGAACGCCCCGCTCATCAGCGCGAGCAAGGAGATAGCAACCGTCAGCGACAGGGTGGTGGCGTTAAGAGAATCACGCCCGAGGAGCGCCCACCGAAATCCTTCCACGTAGCCGAACGCCGGATTCAGGCTGTAGAGCCACTGCCAGCTCCTTGGGATGATCTTTCCGGCGTAGGCAACGGGGGTGGCGAACATCCACACCTGGATGATGAACGGCAGCGCATACATAAAATCGCGGTACCGGACATTGAACGCTGCCAGCCAGAGCGCGATTCCAAGGGAACCCGCAATGGTGAGACAGAGGAAGCCGGGGACCGTGAGAATTTGCCAGCCCGGGGTGACACGGTAGGCGGCCATGAAGACCAGCAAGACGACGAAGGAAACCGCAAAGTCGATGAGACACGCGCCCGCGCTGGAGACAGGAATCAGCATGCGCGGAAAGTAGACCTTTTGAACGAGCCGTGTGTCGCCCACCAGGCTCATTCCGCCTCGCTGCAGTACCGAGGCAAACAGGTTCCAGGGCATGAGTCCGCAGAATACGAAGAGCAGATACGGAGAGCCATCAGAGGTAAGTCTTGCCAGGTGGCCGAAGATGACGGCGAAGATGATCGCGGCCACCAGAGGCTGGAGGATCACCCAGATCACGCCGAGCGCTGTCTGGCGGTAGCGCAGTTTCACGTCCCGCCCGGCCAGGATGCGTACCAGATCCCGGTACTCCCAGAGCTCTCGCAGGTTGAGCGCAGTCCAGCCGCGGGCAGGCCCGACGACAATGAGTGGGCGGTGCGTTTGCTCCGCCCTGTCGCTCACGCCCTTCACGGGAGTGAGTCCAAGCTCCACCTGGCTCACGCGTGCGCCCCGATGTGCCTGACCAGCCATTGCTGCAGGACGAAGAGCGACCAGGGCCTCGACCAGTGAACCTTTCCCTGCTCGTGCAGTAGCCAGGTCCGTGCGCTTTCGCGTGGCGAGATGACAGGAGCCGTGGAACCTTCCAACGCCTGTGCGCGCAGCGAGCGGCACCCGCCCCGCCTCAGCCAGCGATCGAATGGGAATACAAACCCCTGCTTGTCCCGGCGGCGGATGGCAGACGGCAACAGATCGCCGACTGCCGCCAGCAAGAGCTGCTTGGGCCGCGCCGCGGACTGTATGCCACGCGGCAGGCGGAGAACGGCGTCGACGAGACGCTGGTCAAGGAGAGGAACGCGAACTTCTAACGAATGGGCCATGCTCATCACGTCGGTGTCGCGCAGCAGCTGGTTGCAAGTGTAGGTAGCCAGCTCGGTACGGCTAACCCAGGCTTCCGGCCTACTGCCGAAGTCATCGGCGCCACTGCGGGTGCGCAGGTGCTGGATGGGATCAAAGCGACGCAGCGCCCCATGCCAGATCACGTCGCCCACCAGCGCGTGGATCTCGCTGGGAGCGAACACACCGCGACGCGCCAGGTATGCGCTGGTCGGTGACGGCTCGCGTCGGAGAGCGTCGGTTGCTTTTGCCCAGGCAGCGCCGCGCGGCGACGATTCAAGTGCCAACGCCGCCGCGCGGTTTCCGAAGGGGAGCGCATGGAGCAGCTGGGTGGCGGCGAGGAATCGGGGTACTCCAGCGAACGTCGAGCGATACCCGGCGAAGAGCTCATCGCCGCCCAGGCCCGAGAGCGCGACCGAAAGACCGGCCTGTCGTGCCGTCTGTGAGACGAAGTACGTGTTGACCCCATCCACCGTTGGTTGGTCCATGCAGTCGAACACACGGTCGAGCTCGCGCTCGAAGTCGTACCGGCTGATGACACGCTCGTGGTGCTCGGCGCCAACCTGATTTACCACCGCGCGTGCGAACGTTTGCTCGCCGTAGCCCGGCTCCTCGAAAGCTATCGAGCAGGTACGGATCGGGCCCGCGGTCGCCTGCCTCATCAGGGCGACGACGGCACTCGAGTCAAGCCCACCGCTGAGAAACGCTCCCAACGGAACGTCGCTTACCAGTTGGGAACGGACTGCATCTTCCAGGAGTTCACGAATGCGCCACGGGAGATCATCGGGCACTGGCTCCTCGTCCGGGTTGGTCGGCAGAGTCCAGTACGTCTGGGGGCCGTCTCCCTGGCACGCTGGAACGCCAATCTCGAGCGTGTTACCCGGCTCGAGAGCCATGGCGTCCTGGTAGATCGTCACGGGGTCCGGCACGGAGCCAAGTAGGAGAAAGGCCACGATAGCGGCCGGATCAACGTCGCCTCCGATCAGACCGGAGGCCCGCAGGGCCCTCAGCTCAGAAGCGAAGGCGAACCCGTGCTCGCCGTGCGTGTAGTAGAGCGGTTTCACGCCAAGCGGATCTCGGGCCAGAAGCAGGGTCGCATCGCCTGCTCCACGCCGCTCGTCGAGGATTGCGAAAGCGAAGATGCCGCTCAGCCGGCGTACCACATCGCGTCCCCACACCGAATAGCCGCGCAGGATAACTTCGCTGTCGCTTCGCGACTCGAAGGTGCAACCGCGTTCGGCAAGCTCGCTGCGCAAAGCAGGAGCGTTATAGACCTCTCCGTTGTAGGTAAGCGAGATCCGTCCGCAGGAGCTGCGCATCGGCATAAATCCAGCCGGAGAGCAGTCGCGAACTGCCAGGCGGCAGTTCCCCAGGCCGAAGGAAGCCCCGCACGGCGTGTAGATACCGGCCCCGTCCGGTCCACGATGGCGCTCGGCTCGCACCATCGCCGCGAGACGTCGCCGCACCTCGGCCGCCTGAAGGCGCGGCGCGACAAGACCCGCTACGCCGCACATCGCGACACACCGAGCCGGACGCTTCGATCGAAAGCGAGTATCGACGCGTTCACGCTACGCTTCCCGCCGACGGCGAAACCAGCCTGGCCGCTGCAGCGACGGCCGCCGCGCCGTTTCGGGCTGTGACACGGGCGAGCAGCGATACAGGTAGCGCCCGTACTGTGAGTACAGCGATCCGTTCGGCCGCAGCCGGTTCAGCACGACGCCGAGCAGCTTGGTCCCGACACCCTCGACTGCCTCTCGCGCCTGGCGGATCTCGCGCCGGCTGGTGCGGGACGGATCCACTACCAGCACGACGCCGTCCGCATTGCTCGCCAGGATCGCGGCGTCGGCGACCGCCAGAACCGGAGGCGAGTCCAGAATCACCAATCCATCCCTGGACTGCTGCAGCTGGGTCAGCAGCGAGCGCATCCTGGCCGAGCCCAGGAGATCACCTGGGTTTGGTGGCACCGGTCCACACGAGATCACCATGAGGTCAGAGTGCGGCCACTGGTACACGCCGTGGCCGTGCAGTGGGTTCCCCATAAGCAGAGTCGTCAGCCCCGCGCGCCGTCCCTCGGGCACCGGGAACATCCGGTCGAGCGTAGGGCGCCGCAGATCGGCATCGAGCAGGGTCACGGTGCGACCGCCATCCGCCAATGCGCGCGCCAGGTTGCTTGCGGTTGTCGTCTTTCCTTCGCCGGGCAGGGAGCTCGTCACAACAACCGTGCGAGGGGGCTCGTCGACGTTGGTGAACTGCAGGTTGGTCCGGATGAGACGAAATGCTTCGGCCGAGGGCGACCGCGGATCGCGGTCGATGATCAGTCCCGATGGCTCGCCACGAAGTCCGAATCGTGGCACCGAGCCAAGGATAGGAGCTCCCGCCGCCGCCTCGACATCCTCGGGCGTTCGCGGCAGGTCGTTCAGGTAGTCATAGAGCACGATGGCGCCACCACAGATGAGAAGGGCAACCAGTGCGAAGAGGATCGCTTCCCGCGTCGGGTGGGGTCCAATGGCACTCGCCGGGACGGCGGCTGGCGAGTAGACACTAACGCTGTTACGCTCTGAATCCGCCGTCACGCGGAACTGCTCCGCCGCCTGCACGAGCGTCGCATAGGTGTTCTGGTACGCGGTCAGCGCGGTGCGTAGCGCGTCGAGTCCCCCGACAGCGCCGCGATAATTGTCGATGGAGACTGTCGTGTCCTGGATCTTCTGGTATGCCCGCGCGAGCTGGCGGTCGAGGCCGACCAGATCGGCGGCGAAGCGCGCGGCTTCCAGGCGGCGCACGCGGCGGATGAACACGTTCGCGGCTGCATTGGCGGCGTCTGCCGCGCGCGCGGGAATCGTATCCTGCACCGAGACGCCGATGAGCTGGGACGTTTGCAGCGCCGGTGGCTGGGTCGTCTGAAATGCATGGCCCTCCAGGACGTATCCGGGCCATCGACCGGCCATGGCGCGGTCGACACTGGCGAAGATCGCGGGATCCACGATCATCTGGCTATACGACTGAGCCAGGGCAGAGCTGCCATTGACGTCGGTGCCGCTGGGCAGGCCACTGCTGCCAGCCACCGCCTGCTGCACGTACAGGGTTGCCGTCGCCTGGTAGATGTTCGGCTGGTGCCGGGCGTACTGGTAACCGAGGATCGCTGCGATCGTGGCGGGGAGAGCGGCGAGTACCAGCCAACGGATCGCCCGCTGAACGTACTGAGTCAAATTTACGCCGCGCAGATGGACGCGCAGGTGCATACTCCTACTTCCCCACCGGATCTTCGATGGCTGGGTCCGGCGGCACGTTAGACATTGACTGCGACTCGATCCGGCCGGTCCATCGCACCGGTGGCAATCTCACCCGATCTCCAGGCGCGGCGCCGGTCCACGCACTCAGCGCGCTGGCGACGCTCACACCGACAAACAACCAGCCAGAGCCCCGTACAGAGGCAAATCATACCGCCGCCCACGACCAGGTGTGCGGCTCCGCCTCCGGTTTCCCAATACAGCGCCAGGACTGCCCCGGCCACGGGAAGGCATGTATACAGGGCAGCGGAGCGGGTATGGCCCCAGCCGGAGTCGGCCAGCCGATGGAACAGGAACTCGCGGTGGCCGGTGAACACGCTTTGTCGGTTTCGGAGACGGCGGAGCACCGTGAAAGTACTATCGAAGAGCACCGGCCAGACCAACAGCAGACCCGGCAGAACGAAGCGCGGGCCGTAGTGTGCCGCCACCACGGTCAGCACGGCAAAGCTGAGCCCCAGGAAAGTGGACCCGACGTCTCCCATGAAGATCGTGGCGGGATGCCAGTTGTGGACCAGAAACCCTAGACTGCTGGCCGCGACCAGAGCGCCGATGGCGGTCAGCGTGGGTCGGTGCATCGTGAACCCCAGCATCGACCAGCCGGCGCCGGCTGTCAGCGCCTGCCCGGCGGCAAGACCGTCCAGACCGTCAACGAAGTTATAGGCATTCACGAGCCCGACGATCCAGAGGCAGGTCAGAACGGTTCCCGCCGCTCCCAGTCCCACGATGCCGATGACGGGGATGTCCACCGAATGGACGGCCCCAAAGGCAACGACAACGAGCAGCGCGGCGGATAGATGTGCTACAAGGCGCGCCGACACCGGCACGTGGCTTAGATCGTCCACCAGACTGATGGAGGCCACGATCAGCGCGGCAGCGGCGAAGACCCGCACGTGTAAACCGGGCAGATTGGCGTGGCTAAACGCTGCCGTCGTCCAGCCGATCAGATTGACGGCGACGAGCACGACTCCTCCGCCCAGGGGAATCGGCCGGTGATGCGAGCTCCTGGCATTGGGCTTGTCGACAACGTCGAGCCGACGAGCGAGCCACGCGATCGCCATGACGCCGAGGTACGTCCCCGCAACCACCGCGACAGTCAAGCCCGCAAGCATTACCGCCAATTCTGAGTCCTTTTCGGCAATTGCCATACGCGTTGGCGCGCCACACCCGGCTCTCTCACGCGCCCCATCGGCATGCACCATGCCTGCTCGAGAGACTGCGCACCGTCACTGCTCGCCGGGCGCCCAAGGAATCGAGGAAGCCGGGAATCCTTACCATCTTCGGCATCGATTGACTCTCCTCACCGACCGGCCAGGTGGACTGTGTGGTTGCGAGACGGGTCGCCGACCGTTCTCGACATTGGGCCGCATGGTAGATGTCAGCCGTTCCACTCGATTTCCACGCAGCTTCCACGGTCGCCGGGACTGTACGACGCAGGTCCGAAAGTCCTGTTAGATGGAGGCACCTTCTCGTCCATAACCGGTGAGACGTGCGAAGCAGGTCCTTCGCCGTGTATGCTGTGCAGCACAGGTCGGTACCGGTCCAGATGCGATCGACGCCGGCGTCACATAGGCACCACTTCCCCGTAGGCCCTACTCGACAGCGCTCCTAACCAGGAGAGGCCTGACGGCTACCGCTATGCTGACAGCCCCCACAGTCCGCGATGCATCATTGCGCCTGGAGCTCCTGGGGGGCTTCAGAGCGGAGCGAGAAGGATCCTGCGTACTGGCCTCAGCGTGGCTCCGCCGCGGCTCGGCCCGAACGCTCGTCAAGTTGGTAGCCCTTCACCCCCAGCACAAGCTGCATCGAGAACAGATCCTCGATATGCTGTGGCCCGATGTGGAGCTTGATTCGGCCCTCAATCGCTTTGCCAAGGCGCTCCACGCCGCGCGAAGAGCACTGGAGCCGACGCTCACCGCAAGAGCGGAGTCGTCCTATCTCCGTATGTCTGACGATGTGCTGAGCCTGGACCCGTCCCACGTTTGGGTCGATATCGACGAGTTCGAGTCCGCTGCCCGCCTCGCTCTCGAAACCAACGACGTGGACGATCTGCACCAGGCGAAGGCGCTTTACCGCGGCAAGCTCCTTCCGGAGGACGAGTACGAGGAATGGACCCTTGTCCGCCGCGAGGATCTGGCGCGGTTGCACGAACAGATCCTCGAGGCGCTGGCGAGGAATGCGCAACGGCAGCGCAAGTGGTGGCAGGCCGCGCAGGCGTGGAAAGAGCTCATCGCGCTTGACCCAACCAGGGAGGGGGCGAGCCGTGAGCTGATGCGTTTGCACGCTCTCAAAGGAGATCGCGCTCTGGCGCTTCGGCAGTACCAGGAGTTGCGTGCGGTCCTCGCCAATGAGCTGCAAGCGGAGCCCGAAGCCGCGACGGAGGCCCTATATCGTGAGATCCGATCCGGATTGGGGCCATACGCCGTCAGCGAGATCTCTGGAACGTCAGACGCTGCACCGTTGCCTGGACCTGTTCGCGAGCAGCTGAAGTACCCTCTGGTTGGCCGGGCCGCCCCGCTGGAACACCTCGGCCAGGAGCTTGACAGTGCCGAGTACGGCGACGGCCGGGCTGTGTTTCTGCTCGGAGGGGCCGGCATGGGTAAGACTCGCTTGCTGGCCGAGGTCGCATCCGCTGCCCGGCAACGGCGCGCTCTAGTGCTGTGGGGCAGCGGGTACGCAGACAAGGGCGATCCGGCGTTCGCTCCGCTGGTGGACGCCCTGGAAGGGTACCTCGCGACACGCCCACTCCACGAGCGCGGCGCCATCGCCGCTCAATTCCCCCTCCTGTCGCGCCTCATTCCATGCCTCGCGCCGATGGAGACCAGTCCGCCTTTGTTGCCGGACCCGGCCGTCTTCGTCAGCCGGCTGTTCGCCGCGTGCGCGGCGCTGCTCACCGACCTCTCCTCGACCCGGCCACTCGTCTTGATCCTCGACGCTCTGCAGAACGCCGACGAGACAACGATTCGGCTCGTATACTATCTCGCCAGACTTGCTTCCGACCATCCATGGCTGCTGATCGGCGCGTTCCGCTCCGAGGAGCTCGCCCTGGACGGCTGTCCCGCTCGCACGCTGCTTCGCGATACCGTCGTCGGTCCGAGTTGCCGGCTCACACTTGCCTCTCTCACCCTAGAGGAAACCGAGACGCTCCTTTGCGGACTGCTGCAGACTCCGGACGTCGATCCGGCCCTCCTCCACAACGTGTTCCTGCTTACACGCGGGAATCCACGGTTCGTCCACGAGATCGTGCACAGTTTTCAGGAGTCAGGGGACCTGCACCGCACGAATGGCCTCTGGACGTACCGAACCTCGGGCTCGTGCCTCACTCCGCCGGGAATCCGGGAGCTCGTTGCCGGGTTCACGACTTCACTGGCTCCGGCGCATAAACTCGTTCTCGATCTCGCCTCTGCACTGGAGCGCGAATGGCGTCCCGACCGGCTGGTCGCGGCAGCGGAAATCGCGTTCGGCACGGCAATCGGCGCCGGCTCGGCGCTAGAGACCCTCGATCGAGCGTTGATGGCCGGTATCATCGAGGATCGGGGAGAAACGTACGCCTTCGCATACCCGATCGTTCAGCAGGCGATCTTCGAGCAGCTGCCGAGTCACCGGCGCTTGCAGTATCGCAAGGCCGTATGGGAGACGAGTCAGGTAGCCGCCGAGTGACCCGTGGAGTAATCCATCGGGCCATCGCGGCACTTCTCGTGTGCGTCGCGCTCACCGTCTCAGGCGCTGTGGTAGCGGCGCACCAGCTGCTAGATGCTCGCGACAGTCTCGTCCGCGGGTCTCACGATCTCGAATCGGCCCGGTCCCTGGTGCTCGCCGGTCATGGCTTCGAACGAGCCGCCCAGAGATCCGAGCTTCGGGTCGAGCTGGCGCGCGCCCGCAGTGAGCTGGGGCGCGCCCGAGCTGACCTGGCCAGTTGGGCTCCCGTGCTCGCCCATCTCAGCTGGTTGCCGTCCTTCGGCGGGGAGCTGGCCGCGATATCGCCCGCAGCCAACACCGCATACCTGACAACCCGGTCGGTAGAAGATCTACTGAACGGGGCGGAGCCGGCCCTCGATGCGTGGACCCAGGAGCGCGCGGGCAATCGGCTACGATCTCTCGCCAAGATGCTCGCCGTCCGGCACAGCAGCTTTCGGCACGCGCTGGTAGACGCCAACGCGGCCGCCGCCAGCATTGCTCTGCTTTCGCGGCCGTCGGGTAACCCGGCGCTCGACGCCGGCGTTCACCGGCTCCGCACGATGATTCCGCTGCTCCGTGCCGCCGCGACGTGGCTCGCGGTTGCGCCGGCATTGCTCGGAGAGGGGCGGCGCAGTCGCGTCTTGCTGGTACTGCAGAACCCGGCGGAGCTCCGGGCCACCGGCGGGTTTATCGGCGCACTCGAGTACGTGCAGCTCCACAACGGTTCTGCTCAGGCGGTCTTCAGCGACAGCGCGCTTCCTCGCGAGGTCGGCGGTATCGCCACGCCGCTTCCGGAAGCGCTTTATACGCCAGAGGGGCAATGGCTCCTGCGGGACTCGAACTGGTCACCCGACTTTCCACTGACCGCCCGCCTCGAGCGCTGGTTCTACGGGGAAGACACCAATCGTTGGGTCGACGGCGTCGTCGACATCGTGGATACCGTGGCCCCCTCCCTCATTGCTGCCACCGGTCCGGTCTATGTTCCTGACTATCATGTGCGGATAACGGCCGGCAATGTGTTCGCGCTGTCGCAGCGGTACGTCCACGGACCGGCCGCGCCGTCGGGAAAAGCATTCCTCGGTGCGCTGCTACGCAGCATTGCGCGCCGCCTGGCGTCGCTCCCTACCGCCCGGTTACTGGCCGTGGCGCATGTGCTGGCCGATGCTGTCTCCCGGCACGACATCCTGCTGTACGATACGAACCCGGCTGTGGAGTCCGCCATCTCGTCGGTGTCCGCCGACGGAGCTCTGCGTCCCACCGGCGGTGATTTCCTTGCCGTTGTAGACGACAACCGGTCCTATAACAAGCTCAATCCATACGTCCGCGAGACTGCGAGTCTGCAGGTGAGGATTGCGCCTGACCGCAGCGAAGAGGCGGTACTCTCGCTACACTACGCGGTCGCCGCGTCGCCGGCCGATCTGGAAGGTATGGGACCGGGCGCCGGCATGTGGGGATCGAAGCACGATTACCAGGACTTTCTCCGGGTGTATGTGCCGCCGGGCGCGCGACTTCTCGCCGAGCGGGGCCTGGACCGGTGGGCCCCGGTACAGGCCTACAGCCTCACACAATTCGCTGGACGGTTACTGGTTCGAGCCGGCAGGCAGGCAACCGCCGAGTTCCGATACGTCCTGCCACCCGACGCGTGGAGTAGTCTCCACCCCGCGGTCTATCGCCTCACGGTCCGTCGCCAGCCGGGCGCCGACCTGCAGGCCATCTCGGTGACAATCGCCGGCAGCGATGGCGTGCGCGTCGGCGTGTTCGGAGCGGGGATGCCGTTGCGAGCGGTACTCCAGCTCGGCCACGACGCTTCTCTCGTCGTACCACTGCACGGCGCCCG
>Ga0070735_10000816_pt1 | contig 31616 bp, 29 predicted proteins | sample Coa_R1_FD_66443 | JGI IMG/M metagenome (GOLD analysis project Ga0070735, IMG submission 66443) | Surface soil microbial communities from Centralia Pennsylvania, which are recovering from an underground coalmine fire - Coalmine... | ecosystem: Environmental > Terrestrial > Soil > Unclassified ...
TGTGGTTCACGAGTTTCCCGACGCCCGGCACTTTTTTTCGGAAGTCGCAACTGCCTCGAAACCTGGCGCTGCACTTCTACTGGCCGAGCCAACCGGACACGTCAAGGCAACGCTGTTTGCCCGAACTCGAAGCCGCCGCACAGGCTGGTTTTCATATCGTGGAACATCCGGCGATTCGCAAGAGTCAGGCAGTACTGCTGAGAAAAGCCGCGTAGTGGAGATGGTCCTCTCTCCTCAGGCTCGGTGATTTTGGGGTGTTTGTTCCACTTGCAGGTGGGAAACGGCCATCTGGCTAAGAGGGTGTGACTAGTTTACCTGGAAATAGTGACGCACTGGTCCACGCGTTACTATTGTGGTACGTACCACAATAGGTACTGGCTATTTACTTCGCCGTTAATGCCTCCAAAACTCGGTCAAAGTCCTCCAGACTCGAGTACTGGATTACGATCTTACCCTTTCCTTTGCGATCACTGATTTTTACTTTGCACCCTAGGGATTGCTCAAGCCGACGCTGTGCGTCGCGCACGTTCGGATCCAGCTGCGGCACCGTCTTCGGTTCGTTTTCTTGCGGCGGCAAATTGTAACGCTCGACGATCTCGGTCAATTGCGCCACGGATATCTTCGAAGCAACCGCGTGCCTCGCAACGTCGGGAATCAGACTCGGATCGGCCAATTGAAGCAATACCCTGGCTTCGCTGAATCCGAGTTCCCCGCTTCCCAAAAATTCCTGGACCTCCGGCGGCAGCTTCAGCAGACGCATGTAGTTCGAAACCGATTCGCGTGAACATCCGGTACGCTGGCCGATTTGCTCCTGCGTCAGGCCGAAATCGCGGCTTAGCCGCGCGAATGCCTGGGCCTGTTCGAGGCAATTCAAGTCTTGCCGCTGCAGGTTCTCGACGATCGTCATCTCGGCGGCTTGTTGATTGGAGACTTGGCGAACAATCGCGGGAATCGCGGTCTCGCCCGCCAGTTTGGCTGCCCGGCAACGGCGCTCGCCTAAAATCAAGTCGTAGCGTCTCTGTGCATTCGCGCGAACGACGATCGGCTGAACCACACCGTTTGTACGGATCGACTCAGAGAGTTCCTTTAGGGCGGAAGCCTCGAAGTTTCGCCGCGTCTGGTAAGGATTTTCGTCGATCTGGTCAAGGGGGATGCGAACGACGGCGTCTCCGGGATGCGGCTGCATAGTGTGCGTGCCGACATCAGCGTGCACCTTGGGCGATGATGCGGCTGGCGACACTGCGGTTCCGGCGACTACGCGTGGTCCTGCTGGCAAAAGGGAATCCAAGCCTCGCCCTAGTGCTCGACGCTTGTCGGCGGTTTTTTCGACTGGCGCGTTCTCTGCCGTAACAGTTGTCATCGTCTCTCCTGAATTTATCGATCCTGGATATTGATGGTGATCAACCTATTTCGCTCACGCATCCACCGCTTCCAGCGCGGAGCATTTACAACTTGCCTCTCGTCCACTGGCACATCTTCAACCGGCATTTCCTGCACGACGCCGTTACGCCCCAGAATCTCTTTCGCGAGTTGGATATAACTCTCGGCACCGCGCGATTTCACGTCGTAAACCAGCACCGGCTTACCATGGCTTGGGGCCTCAGCCAAGCGCACATTGCGGGGAATGGTCGTCTTGCAGAGCTTGTCGCCAAAATAGCGGCTCAGCTCGGCCGTGACTTGCTGGGACAGGTTGGTCCGATCGTCGAACATCGTGAGAACTACACCTTCGATCGAGAGCTCGGGGTTGAGCCCGGCACGAATGCGTTCGATCGTATCGAGCAGCTCCGAAATGCCTTCGAGGGCGAAATACTCGGCTTGCATTGGAATCAAAACCGCATCTGCTGCGACCAGGCCATTAAGGGTCAACAGATCGAGCGCAGGAGGACAGTCGAGAATGATGTATTGGAAGCGTTCGCGTAGAGGTGCCAGTGCGTCTCGAAGGCGAAACTCCCTGCGCTCTTCATTGATCAGCTCAAAATTGGCCCCAATAAGGTTCTTGTGAGCTGGAACCAGCCAAAGCTGGTCAAGTTCAGTTTTTTGCAACGCCTCTTCTGCCGAAGCTGCTCCCATCAGGAGATGGTAGGTGTTTATGCGATCTGGATCTTTGCGCAGGCCGAGGCCGCTGGTGGCGTTCGATTGCGGGTCGCAATCGACGAGAAGCGTATTGACTTCCGCAGCAGCGATCGAAGCGGCGAAGTTGATTGCGGTCGTCGTCTTTCCGACGCCGCCTTTTTGATTGGCTACCGCGATGACGCGTCCCATTCGGTTTTTGGAGAAGCGCGAGAGTGTCCGCAGGATAGGTCGGATTCTTGTGCATTGGCAATGCCGATTTTCGGTGCAGACGACTCACATGGGCATTCGTGCGATGGGTCGCGGCCTTGGAAGTGGTGGAAGGCAAGGTTTCCACAGCAATTGTTCCACGTGGAACATGTGCGGATGCAACTGGCTGCCGTCAAGGTTCCACGTGGAACATCGGGTCATTTCGTGCAGCGCCGGTTCGGCAGGGCGCATGTTAACCAACTTGGTTCGTCGATTGCGATCCGATCAACACGACGCGGTTGAGCGAGAGGGGGAGACGAATCGGATCCGCCCAATGGAAATCTGAAATCAGTTCCTTCGATTTCAGAACCTGGTTCTCGCCCACCAAAATTGCAAGCCGGCCGCCAGGCCTAACCAGGCGTGTGGCGATCATCAGGCTTGCTTCGAATCGCTCGACGGCTCGAAAAGTAACCACGTCACCTGGTGCGCCGCGGTAGTTCTCCGCCCGATCTGAAATTACCTCCACGTCGCCCAATCCAAGCGCGCGGATGACCTCGCGCAGAAACGTAGCCTTCTTGTTGTTGGATTCCAGAAGTATCACCCTAAGTTGAGGCGACCAGATTTTGATCGGCAGGCCGGGGAAGCCCGCTCCGGAACCGAAGTCGATGAGACAGATCTCCGCCGCTGAGCGCTGCTCGCCGGTCGTTGGCGCGAAAAGACAACGAGCCGCGAACAAAGACTCGCCAAAATGTCGTGTCACGATATTTTCCGCATCGCGCACGGCCGTGAGGTTGACCCGCGCATTCCAGCGAAGAAGCAGATCCAGGTAGGCCGAGAACTGCTGGACCTGCCTTTCATTCAAGACTCTAGTCTCGCCATTCTCCTGCTCCGGGATCGGGGCAGTCAGAAAGGGCTGAAGCAATTCGGCGATGCGCCGCTCATCCATTCGCGCCCGATTGTAAAGGGACAATGTTGGCTTTGCGAGGCGGGATGCTAGCGGGGTCACCAAGGTAACCGCACTCTCTATGCTCATAGAACAGCTTGGAGTTACACCTTGGGAATCTTCGAGATAACGAAGGTGGCTGTTAGACTCGCAGTTAATGCCCCCAGTAGTTGAACAAAACAAAGAAGTTGAGACCGTTCAGGCGCTGATCCAGCTACTGCGCACTCGTTCCTACGAGGAGATCCGTCAGCGCATGTACGACAAGCCACCCGGGAGCGCCTGGTGGACGGCGTGCAAGACCGAGCTCGACGTCCGCAACGGGGAACAGATGGCCGCCGCCCTTTCGGCGACCTCGCGGGTACTGGAGCGGCTGCGTGCTTCAACCGAGCACTTCGAGCAGCTCGCCGACTCCCTTTATCACACCACCAACGAAATGCGCGACCTGCTTCGCGGAACCCAGGAATCAGGCCGCAGGCTCGAGATCGCGGTGTATGTCGCGATCGGCATCACCTTCGTCCAGCTTTTCAATCTGGTGTTTGAGGTATTCCGCAAGCGGTAAGAATCTCGCCGCGGATTCGCAGAGGAAGGCGGATCAACTAGCGGAATGGATTGACGACGTGCAATCCATCGATCTCCTGATCGTGCTGCAAACCCTCAGACAAGAGAACTCGGCATCCGGCTTGTTTTGCAGATCGGAGCACCAAAGCATCCCAGAATGAGAAATCGTGCAAGCGGTGCAGATCAATGGCGGCGAGTACGTCGGCCAGCTCTGGCGCAACCACATCGAATTCCGCGAGCAACTCAACTTTGCGACGGGCGATATGTGGTTCCAAACCGAGCTTGCGTGTGATTGTGACGAAGTATTCTTGTAGGACCTGAAGAGAAACCACGCCAGTTCCGGCGCGCCGGTGCTCCGCTACCAGGTCTATCGCGAGATTTTGCTTGGCTCGATCTGCTCGGTCGTCCGCGTAAACGAGGACGTTCGTATCGAAGAAGCTACGGACGCTCATGGATCTCGTCGCGATTAAAACGCCAGCCTTTTGAATGGCCTTTTCCAGACAAGCGACGAAACTCTGCGATGCTTTGCTCGGGATCGTCCCCGCCGGCGATTTTTTGCAGGTAGTCGCGAATCAACTGGTTCAAACTCTTGCCGAGAGAGTTGGCGCGCTTCCGGGCACGCTCCACCAATGGCTCGTCGACCGAAAGAGTCAGATTCATGCACACAGTATACGTGCACATGGATTACGTGTAAAGCTCGCCTCTTTATTTTAACCCTTTCACCACATACCCCTCCGACAACACCTGGTAGTAAACGTAGGCATAGGCGTTGCCATCGGCAGAAAAGTTCGGTGGCCCGACATTGGCAATACCGGCTTTGAGGTCGGTGCCGAAGCTCTTCCAATAGTCCATCTTTCCGGTAGCCAGGCTAAGCCGATAAATCTTTATCGGTCCAACCTCTCGCGCAGCCGGTGCGAGGTAGACGGAGCCGCCGTCGGGAGACCACCCGGTCACAAAGTATTTAGGATCGAAGCCGGGTATCGGCCGGAGATTGCCGCCATCGATCGGCCAGATGCCATATTTTCCGTCCGGCCCGATCACAGCGATATTGCGACCATCGGGAGATAGCTGTGTTCCGGCGATCCCCTCTGGCGTGATCGGCTTGGCATCGCCGTTGCCGATGTCAATCAGGTAGTCGCGAGCGCCATGACCGGGTTCGATTCCGGTGGCCAGCACGTGTTTTCCATCAGGCAAATACCGCACGGTGCTGTAGCTGATGTTGTCGTGCGTCAAGGGCCGGGCCTCGCCGGCGCCGGTAGGCACAAGGATCAGGCCGCCGCCCTTTGCAGGCTTGGTGATGACCGATTTCCCATCGGGAGAGATGGCGCACGCCATGCCATTGCCCAGCCGTACCGGAGGCGATCCATCGGTCGCCCGAAGAAAAACCGTATAGTTCGGCCCGCCTCCATCGGCTTCCTCTTCGAATAAGACCTGCTTGCCATCTCGACTGATATCCCGTAACTCGGACCACCCCAACCAGCCTAACTCGGCCTCTCCCTTTGCCTCCGGCGCCTGGCCACGAATACCCAGACGCACCTGGTGGGTGACCATCAATATGATTCCATTGCGTGTGTCTTGCAGCCACATGCCTCCGGGCACATTTACGATGGTCCGAAGCCTGCCTCTTAGGGTGACACCGCGAAGGTTTTCGGCGCTGCCGCTATCGGAAGCCGAAAACCAGATCTCGTCGCCCGACGGAGACCATTCGATACCTTCCACTGAAGACCAGCCCGACGAAAGTATCTTTTCCTTCCCGTCCGGACCGACGACTGCGACCGTTCCCTCATCGTCGCCGAGTGTGTTCTGATGGTCGGAGAAGGCGATCCACTTGCCGTCTGGCGAGATTTTCGGCTGGCTGATCCAGTTGATGGTATCGAACACAACGTGGCGTATTGGGTATTCCAGACGCCAATGCCTTGTTTCGGGTACGAAGCGAACAACAGCCATGTTTTCGCCGTCAGTCGCCCAATCGGCATCCTGAACATTGTCGAGAACCTCTCGTGGCGCACCGCCGTTCAGAGAAACCCGGGCTAAAGTTCCGAAACGGGCGTAGCCAGACATGAAAACCCGGTTCATCGAGATCGCCAGTTCGCCATTCTTGGAAACGGAAAGCAACTCTGCGTTCTTGATACCAAGCTCCCGCGAAACATTGTCATCCGTACGCTCCAAATAGAGCTGGTGATCGCTTCCCTCCCACGATGCGTCATAGACGACGCTGCCGTCAGGCGTGAAACGTGCGTTTTGGATCGAGCCCGTCCGAAATGTAATCTGTGTGTACTCAACCGGAGTTGCTGCTCCGGCGCCGCGTCCCAACCACCAGCCCAGACCCAGCATGGCGAGGGCTAAAGCAACCAAGCCAGCGATCCAAATGAAGCCGCTTCGTCTAGCACGAGTGCTCACGGGAGCAACTAGCTGTGGTCCTGACTTGGTTGTGCTCGAGATTTCGGTGAGGGCATCAAGATCGAAGGCGAGATCGCCGGCAGAATGGAAGCGCTGCGCCGGATTCTTCTCCATGCAATGGCGCACAATGCGTTCCAGACCTGGCGGAACATTACGGCCGGTTTCAGTCAGCTCCGGCGGTTCTTCCTTCAGGATCGCGCTCATTGTGTCGGCTGGCGTTTCCCCGTGAAATGCGCGCTTGCCGGAGATCATCTCGTAAAGAATGGCCCCGAAGGAAAAGATGTCGGACCGCGGATCGGCAGGTTTGCCGCGTACCTGCTCGGGGGACATATAGCCGACAGTGCCCATCACCATTCCAGGCTCGGTGACGCTATGCATCGTAGGGGCATCGGCACCACTTGCGACTTCCGGCCGGGTCAGCTTAGCCAGGCCGAAATCGAGGATCTTTACGCGACCGTCATTGGTGAGGAAGAGATTTTCCGGCTTCAGGTCGCGATGGACGATTCCCTTTTCGTGCGCCGCCGATAATCCATGAGCGACCTGGATTGCGTACTCGATGCCTTTGCGGATTGGGAGCGGGCCATTTCTCAGCCGGTCGCGTAGTGTTTCGCCTTCCAACAACTCTGAGACGACATAGGGTGCGCCATTGTCGTCGCCGATATCGAAGATCGAGAGAATGTTGGGATGATTGAGGGCAGCCGCGGCGCGGGCTTCCTGCGCAAAGCGCTGTAGGCGATCTGCATTCGCGGAGAAAGATGCCGGTAAGACCTTGATTGCTACCGCTCGGTCAAGACGCGAGTCGTGGGCGCGATAGACCTCGCCCATGCCGCCAGCACCGATCGACGACTGGATTTCGTAAGGACCGAGCCTGGTACCTGGGCTTAGCATGCAGCGTGGCCGCCATTATAGACAAATCGCCCCAAGCTGCGGCCCGATTGTTTTACCAACCCTCCTTTAGGCCTTTGTTCTGTTCGTCAAGCCAGGTCTTAAGTGGCGCGAAGTAATCGAGGATCGCGGTCGCATCCATCTGACGCTGGCCAGTCAGCGTTTCCAATTCATCTGGCCAGGGCTTGCTCTGGCCCATTTCAAGCATCTTGTTCAGCTTCGCTCCTGCTTCCTTCGATTGATAGAAGGTGCAGCGATGCAGCGGCCCGTTGAATCCTGATTCCTTGCACATGGCCCGATAAAACTGGAACTGTAGAATCCGCGCAAGGAAGTAGCGCGTATACGGGACGTTCCCCGGCACGTGGTACTTTGCACCTGGATCGAAATCGGCTTCGCTACGAGCCGACGGCGGTGCCACCCCCTGGTACTTCAACCGAAGATCCCACCACGCTTTGTTGTAGTTTGCCGGAGTAATTTCGCCTGAGAACACTTTCCAGCGCCATTGATCGATGAGCAACCCAAATGGCAGGAATGCTACTTTATCGAGCGCCTGCCGCAGCAGCAGAGGGATATCACTTTCGGCAGAAGGAACCTGATCGAGGAAACCGATCTTCTGCAGATATTCCGGCGTAATCGCGAGCGCGATTGTATCTCCGATGGCTTCATGGAATCCGTCGTTGGCGCCGTTCTCGAACAGAAACGGCTGGGCTTTGTAGGCGCGCTGATAAAAATTGTGGCCCAGTTCGTGATGAATCGTGACAAAATCTTCATCGCGGACCTGAATACACATTTTTACTCGCAGGTCATCCTGGTTATCGATGTCCCACGCGCTGGCATGGCACACGACGTCGCGATCGCGCGGCTTTGTAAAAAGTGAGCGGTCCCAAAATGCATCTGGCAGCGGGGCGAAGCCCAGCGACTTGTAGAAGTTCTCGCCGTACTTCACCATGCCTCGGGCGTCCACATTCTTTGCCCGAAGCAATGCCGTCAGGTCGACACTGTTGCCCTGCGGCAATCCCAGCAGGGGGAAGATATGGCCCCACTCCTGCGCCCATGGATTGCCTAGCAGGTCGGCAGGAATTGGCCCGTCCGCCGGAACCACATTCGCGCCGTAGCGCTGCGCCAATCGCGCACGAACGTAAGTATGAAGTGAGATGTACAGCGGCCGGACCTGCTGCCATAGCCTTTCCAACTCGGCGCTGAACTGTTCGGGGGTCATGTCATATCCGGCACGCCACATGGCTCCGACATCGGTAAAGCCCATCTCTCGCGCGCCCTGGTTGGACAGCTCCACAAATCGCGCGTAGCGCTGACGCATGGGCGCACCAACTTTATGCCAGCCTTCCCAGACCTCTTTCAGTTCTTCCCGATTCGTGCTCTCGCTCATGATCTTCTCAATCGCGGTGATGTCGAGGCAGTCATCGGCCTTGCGGCAATACTTGCCCTTGCCGTAATCGGCATCGAGCGAAGCCGCAATTTGCGTCATCTCCTTGCGAAGGGCAGGATCATGCGGAGCGGGAGCCACCAGGCTCAATTTGAGTAGCATGAACTTGCGCGCTAGTTCCGGGGGCATCTTCAGACCATCGAAACGTTTCGCCTTATCGACGAGTTCCGTCGTTACCGCAGTATTTTCCTCTTGCGCATCAGCAGCTATTGCCTGCGTGTCATCGGTAATGAAATTTTCTTGCACCCACTGCGCGCGGTTGGCCTTTACGCTAAGGTCATTGAGCCGCGTTTCCGCCTGCTTTATGAATTGCTCAGCTTCGGCAACGGTGGGCTTGGCATTTTGCGCTTGCATCAAGAAAGAAAAAGAGAACACCAAGAATAGAAGTCGGAATCTCATGAATCCTCCCGGTCGAAGATTATGAACGAGACAGGGGCAACTTGTCAGCGGCGGGTGAGGGAGCGCGATCCCTAACTGTAATACAGCTCTTCCATCGCCGCCTTCACCTTCGCAGACAACGATTCGAGATCATGCGGCTTGAGGTGAGCGGTCGAGATCGGCTTGCCCACTCGCATCTCGAGCGGGCGCGATTTGATGTGGTAGGTGTTCATCGGCAATAGCTCGAATGTTCCAATAAGGGCGATGGGAACGATATCGACTTGGGCACGAATCGCGAAGAAAAACGCTCCTGGCAGGAAAGGTTTGATTTCGCCATCCGGAGTGCGGCCGCCTTCGGGAAAAATGACCAGCGGCATACCGGCTTTCAAGCTCTTTACGGCAGAGCGAATGTCCGCGACTGAACGGGTTGGGTTCTGCTGATCGATGCAAACCTGGCCGGACCGCTTCAGATGCCCACCAACCAGCGGATACGACAGCAGCTCACTCTTAAAGACGATGCGAAATTGGAATGGCAGGTTTGCATAAAGAACGGGGATGTCCAGCGCCGACCCGTGGTTCGCCGCATACACGTGTGGCTTAGAAGTATCGATCTGATCCAACCCGGTGACCTTCACGGGCGAAGCAATGGTCGTCATGATGCACTTGCACCAAGATGTTGCAAATGCGTGGAGGATACGCTCGCGCTTCCGGCCTCGGAAAAAATAGGAGGTTAGCGATGTAAAACCGAAAAATACCGTGTACGCCCAGATCAGAGGGTCGAAAACGAAATACGATCGCAAGCGACTGAGCCACCCGTGCTTTTTCTCCGGAACTGACGCTCGCCGGACGGCGGGGTGAGGCTTCGCGTCCGACCACTCGTTGCGCGTCTCTTCGCCGATGGATGAGTTCACGTCCTGCATCTAGACCTGGACTCCCAAAATGCGCATCGCCTCGCCGACGAGGTAAATCGATCCGGTAATGATGACTACTCCATCCGCGCCCGCCGACGTCTTGGCGGCCGCGATCGCCGTAGACACATCATCTGCTTCTTCGATGTCCGTTCCCGTGCGTGCAGCCGCCTGCTGAATCTCTTCCGGTGTTGCGGAGCGCGGGTTTCCAGCGCGCGTAGCGATCACTCGCTTTGCGAGCGGAAACAGGATTTCAGCAATCTCTTGAATCGCCTTGTCGCGCATAGCGCCAAAGACAAAAGTCAGAGGTCGGTCCTCGTAGCAGGCTGACAACGTCGAGCGCAGCGCCCAGGCACCAGCCGGATTGTGTGCGACATCGAAAATGTATTCCAGCGACGCCTCGGTCGCCACCTGAAATCGCCCAGGCCAACGCGTAACGCGAATACCACGCTCAATCGTCTTGGGCGTAATTGCGAAACCTTGCTGACCGAGTTCCTCTGCCGCGGCAATTGCCAGCGCAATATTTCTCAGCTGATGCCGCCCGACAAGGGGCGTCTCCACCATAATCTGCTTTCCCATCACGAGCAGAGGATAGCGAGAGATGAAGCCGGAGTCCTTCTCGACGAGCACGGCGTTCCCGGCGTCAATTCTTTTCGCAATATATTTCGTACTTGCAGGTGAAACCGGTGGCACATAAGGCACGGCACTCACTGCTCGCGCATCCAGTTCGAGAATGGTGTTTCCAATGACGTCGTTCGCCGCCGGCTGCTGCGGCAAGGTAACGACAACGCCCCCGGCGCGAATGATGCCGGCCTTTTCTCGCGCGATTTCCGCGATGGTATCGCCGAGAAACTTCTGATGATCGAGCGAAATGTCGGTGATAAGGCTAAGTCGCGGCTCAACAACATTGGTTGCGTCGAGCCTGCCACCCATGCCTACTTCCAACACCGCCATTTCCACTTTGTTCTGCGCGAAGTACTCGAAGGCGATTGCCGTGAGCATCTCGAAGAAACTAGGGTGCCAGGGAAGTTCGCCTTCCTCGACCAGCCTCTCTGCCGTGCGGTCCACCAGGTCGTGAATGAGCGCGAAATCGCCGTCGCCGATCTGCAGTCCATCAATGCGAATGCGTTCGTTAATTCGGACCAAATGCGGTGAAGTGTAAAGGCCCGTCCGGACACCCGACGCTTGCAGGATGGAAGCCAAAGTCGCGGCAGTCGATCCTTTGCCATTGGTTCCGGCAATCAGTACGGCCGGAAATCGGCGCTCCGGGTGGTCGAGTGCGGCCAGCAATACGCGCATGTGCGCCAGGTCAAACTTGCGCGACGGCGCCTGCGTCAGCTCGTGTCCCAGCGCGAAAATACGGGCCACTGCGGTTTGGTAGGGGCTCTCGGCCATTAGCTATCAGATTATCAGTTTCACGCCGATGGATCGCAGTTTCTATACCCTCGCATTTGACAGGGGAAATGCGTCGTCGAACGGACTAAATGGTGAGTCGGGTGAGAACTGAAAACTCGAAGCCGGCAGGTTTTTCAGGCCGCTGCCATGAACTGCAGTGCACGTCCGATATAAGGTCTCAGGTCTTTACGAGGGACGACCGCGTCTAGCATGCCGTGTTCAAGCAGGAATTCGCTGCGCTGGAACCCTGGCGGAAGCTTCTGCCGGATGGTTTGCTCAATCACTCGCGGACCAGCGAACCCGATTAAAGCTCCGGGCTCGGCAATGTTGAGGTCGCCAAGCATGGCAAATGAAGCAGTGACGCCACCAGTGGTGGGATCGGTCAGGACGGAGATGTAAGGAACGCGGGCATCGTCGAGGCGCGCCAGCGCCGCCGAGATCTTGGCCAATTGCATCAGGCTGATTGCGCCCTCCATCATGCGTGCTCCGCCGGATGCAGATATGATGATCAGTGGAGTCCTGGTCTTTTCGGCTTCTTCGATCGCGCGCGTGATAACTTCACCGACGACCGCGCCCATGCTGCCGCCGATGAATGAATACTCCATGGCGCTGACAATGACTGGCCGTCCATTCAACTTGCCGCGCGCATTGATGACAGCATCCGTCAAACCGGTTTCAGTCTGCGCTTGCGCGAGCCGCGACGAGTAGGATTTCAGGTCGACAAACGACAGCGGATCGGTTGACACCAGATCGCCTTCGAAAGTATCGAACTGGCCGTCGTCGAGAAGTTGGGCCAGGCGGGTGCGGGCATCGATACGAAAATGCTTGTCGCACTTGGGACAGACGTTCATATTGCCTTCCAGATCCTTTTTCCAGATAATCTGGCGGCAATTCTCACACTTCACCCACAGTCCTTCAGTGCGAACCTTTTTTTCGCCCGACGGATCGAGCTCACCGGATTGTCGCTTGAACCAAGCCATAAAAATTCGCCAGTACCGCGTATCTCGTACCGAGTAAAACCGCTAGGTACCAGATACTTGGTAATCAGTACTCGATGCCCCTCTGCGCCATCACGCCTTTCTCATAGGCGTGTTTCACCTGGCGCATTTCGGTGACGGTGTCGGCTAACTCAACAATTGTCGGATGCGCGTTCCGGCCCGTCAAGATCACGTGCACAGCATCGGGCTTTTTCTTGAGGCTCTCCGCCACTTTCGTGGCATCCAGCATACCGTAGCTGATGGCGTAATTGATCTCATCCAGGATGACCATATCCCATGCGCCGGATTGAATCTCTTTCTCGCCTTCTGCCCAAGCTTCTTCGACCATGCGGACGTCTTCGGGATCAGGTTTCTCCGTGCCGACTTTCACGAAGCCGCGTCCCATCTGTTTGATGACAAATTTGTTTCCGAATGCCTGCACAGCATCGAGTTCGCCGTAGTGCCACGAACCCTTGAGGAATTGCAACATCAGGACTCGCATGCCTTGGCCAACAGCACGCAATGCAGTTCCCATAGCGGCGGTGGTTTTGCCCTTACCGGGTCCGGTGTTGACGATGATCAGACCCCGACGTGTGTCTGGCATACGAGGCGAACTTTAGATTGTACCTGTTCGCTGCGTGCCACGTTCGGAGGGAGAGCGTAGCTAAGACATATCAACAACTTTTCGCAAATCAACCTTGTCGTCTTTCATCGGCGAACTGTCCTCTGCCAACAGCTTCGCGACGATTCTTAGCGCGTCCACTTCTTTTCTCACCCGCGCAATTTCCTGTTCTTTTTCGCGTAACACGTCGTACGGATCTTTCATTGGGGAACTCCTCGATATCTGAGTAATCGAGCGACATTACACCTGTTTGATCGGGAATGAAATATCACAAAGGGGCAAGCGGGCGAGCGTCAATGTCCCAGATGGTAAGGATGGCCCTTCAAAATCGTAAATGCGCGATAAAGCTGCTCCAGCAGCACGACTCGCGCCAGTTCGTGGGCGATCGTCATTTTCCCAAGTGAAAGCAACAGCCCGGCTGACTTACGTGTCTCATCGCTGAATCCACTCGCTGGGCCAATCGCAAACAAAAGCGGAGACGCACCACGATCCTGACAATCGCCGAGCCATTGCGCGAATTCCTCGGATGAAAACTGCCGACCCCGACTGTCAAGGAGTATTAACGCATGGCGTGGACGCGCGTCGCGAGCAAACAGCTTCAGCAGCGCTGATTCGTCCTTGAGAGCTACGCTATCGACTTCGGCATAGTGGCTGATGCGACCGAGGTATTCGTCGGTCAGAGCCTGAACTGCGGGCTCTTTTGTCTTGCCGATCCAAGCAACCTTGATTCGCACACGAAGATTTAACCACAGAGAAAGACCGGCTTAAGCTTTCTTGCCCGAGGCCAGCACAACCACCGCTCCAAAATGAATGCCGCCATCTTTCAAGTACTTCTGAAGTGCCTGCATGACCTCGCGATTGAGTTGTTCTCTCTTATCAGCCGGAACGCGCTGCAGCATCGGCAGAAAAGGAGTAGCGCATCCCTGCGTTTGTTCCCAGATTTCTTCCGGTGGTCCAGGCCAGGTCCATGGAAGGGTTTTGGTCTCTTCTTCCACTTGTTGAAATCCAGCCTCACGCAACATCGCGGAAAGACTACCGGGCTTGCCGAATCTGCATGGATCCTGTCCAGCAGGAACCAATTGGCCGCCGGCATACTTGTGAGCAACGCCCATCATGCTTGACCAGAAGGGTTGATCAAATGGTCCCCATGCCATGAAACATGCACGCGAACTACTTTTCAAAACACGCAGCGCCTCCCGCAAGGCGCGGATGTCAAAGAACATCACTCCGAATCGCGAAGTCACAAGATCAAAGCTTGCGTCTGGAAAGGGCAACTGGTGCGCGTCTGCCTGCTTGGTTGAAAGATTCGTCAACCCACGCTCCCGCGCGCGACCCGCAGCGATCTGCAGCAGATCGGCACTGAGATCGAGCGCAGTGACATGCCCCTGCGCCCCAACCCGGTCCGCCAAACTGATCGCCGGTTCCCCGGTTCCACTGGCAAGATCGAGAATCTTCATGCCCGGCTTGGGCGCGGCGTAGTCCACCAGCCCTTCCGTTACTGGTCGCCCCATGGCTGCTGATTTTTCCTTCCACTTCTCGGCAGCGATCAGGCGGTACGAAGCGCCCCAGTCTGGGGCCTTTGGTGTTGTGCTCATGCACACCTCATGCAGGTTTGGCGACACGGCGCGACGAGCGCCTGGCTTTCAGCAGGTCGGCGGGCTCCAATCGCTTCGCCGACTTCCAAAGCCGTTCCAGATCGTAGAACCGCCGCGATTTCTCGGAAAAGATATGTACAACGAAATCGACGTAATCGAGAAGCACCCAATCAGCCTGCTTGTATCCTTCAACGTGGACCGGACGCTGCCCGGCCTTCTTCAGGCGCAGTTCTACTTCATCGGAGATAGCCTGAATCTGACGCGGATTGGTTCCGCTGCAAACCAAAAAGTAGTCGGTGAAAGCGCCGGATCCTTTCTCGAGCTCGAGGATTGCGATTTCTTCCGCTTTCTTCTCCTGGCAGGCGCTGAGGGCTTCTTGTACTTGTCGTTTGAGATCGTTCTTCTTCATTCGGTCGTTGTCGTTGGCCTTTCCATTTTAGCCGAGAAGCGAGCAGAAGGCTTGTCGGCCGAGGTCAGTCATTTGTAGAGGGCCATTTTTTTGATGTAGTCGGCGACGGCCGGATCGAGGAACCTGGTAAGCGGGCGCTTCCCCGCAACGGCCTCTCGTACGGCGGTGGCAGAAACGTTCTGCTGCACGTCGTCCAGCAGGTGAATGGTCACGCCTGACAATACCAGGTCGCCTTTCGCGGGCTGCTTTTTGAATGGAGTTGTCACTTCCTTCTTAGGTCGGAGTTTCTCCGGCAAAGCATTGGCGACGTCCGCCAACGAATATCCCGGGCGGCTTGCCACCACGAATTCACATTCTCGGAAAATCGCGTCAGCCTGGTGCCACTTCGCAATGTCATTAAAGGCGTCGATACCGATCAAAAAGAAAATGCGATCGATCGATTTCATGGATTGCTTCAATCGTCGCAAAGTTTCGATGCTGTAGTTTGGGCTTTGTTGACCTTTTTTCCCCGATCCATCCTCGGGTGCTTCTAACAAACTTGCGATAAATGTTTTGTCTTGCTGGGTGGCAAGCGCAACCATCGCGTAACGATGGATATAAGGAGTTATAGGTTGTCGTTGCTTGTGGGGGGGAATATTGGCGGGCACAAAGTAAGTGCATCCCAGCCGAAAGCGCTCCTTCGCCGCCTGCGCCAGCGCAAGATGACCGCGATGAATGGGATCAAAAGTTCCTCCCAGAAGCCCGATATTCATAGCGAACCCGGCCCCCGCAAACTGCGAAATCTATGAAAATCCGTGGACGGTGCAGAGTTTGGTTCGGTTTTCGGAAAATTTGACATAGGGAATACAATCCACAAGCAGAACTCGATTACATTCAACACGCGCCCTCTCGTTAAGCAGTGTCCTGCTGGCCAGCGCCTACTCGTCAGTAACCACGTGACCTCCCGTAACTCGCGGAGTTCGCTGGATGTAACTATCGTTAACTCGTATGCGAGTGAAGCTCCCCCTTCTCCGCACACGCTACATCGCACCGGCTCGGGCTCCCATCCTCCGATACGGTGTCGCCGTACTCAGCATTACCCTCGCACTTATCCCTGCGCTGCTTCTTTCCGACGTCGTGGAAAGCCGGCTCGTTGTTTTTGCCGTCGCCATCATGGTCAGCGCCTGGTATGGCGGCTGGAAGCCCGGCTTGGTCGCGACTTCCTTCGCGTTAACTGTTAGCGCTTATTTTTCCCTTGGTGAGGGGCACTCGCCCGCCGAATACCGCAAAGCCATCATACATCTCATTCTGTTCGTGTTCGTGGCCTTGCTGATTTGCTCGTTCAACGCAGCTTTGCGTTCGGCCCAGGAAGGCCTCCGGCGCTCCGAAGTCAATTTCCGGTCGCTGGTAACCAACGCGCCATACGGCATTTGCCGTTGCGATTCTGCGGGACGCCTCTTGAGCGCAAACCCTGTGCTGGTCACGATGCTGGGTTTCTCCTCGCCCTCAGAGCTGATCGGCCGGTCCCTGGCTTCGCTCTATGCTGACGCGCAACAGTGGTTCACCGCCGCGGATGCTCTGCGTTCTTCTGCCCGCTTGAACGGCCTTATTGCGGATTGGCTGCGCAAAGACCGCAGTCTCATCACGGTCCGGCTTTCAGGCGGGACGATTCGCGACGAGGACAAGAGTGAGTACTTTGAAATTTTTGCCGAAGACGTAACCGAACATCGCGCGCTCGAGCAACAGCTCCGCCAGGCGCAGAAAATGGAAGCCGTCGGACGGCTGGCCGGCGGAATTGCGCACGACTTTAACAACCTGCTGATGGTTATTTCCGGATACTGCGAGTTTCTTTTGGAGCGTCTCGGGCCTGATCCTGAAATTCGTGGCCCGGCGCAAGAGATCGCAAAAGCCGCCAACCGCGCCAGTTCCCTTACGTCACAACTGCTGGCATTTAGCCGCAAGCAAATGCTCGCTCCGAAGGTTGTAGATCTGAACGCGGTGGTGACGGAAAACCTGAAATTGCTTACGCGATTGATCGGTGAAGACATTGACCTGGTGATGGTACCGGGCGCCGACCTCGGCATGGTAAAGGCGGATCCTGGACAAGTCGAGCAAGTCATCATGAATCTTGCGGTTAACGCGCGCGACGCGATGCCGCAAGGCGGAAAGCTGACGCTCGAGACGGCCAATGTAACGTTGGATGAAACTTACACGCGACTTCATGCCCCCGCCCAGCCAGGCGACTATGTGTTGTTATCAGTTACCGATACAGGTTCCGGCATGGATGCCGAGACACAGACCCACATCTTCGAACCTTTCTTCACAACCAAAGGAACGAAAGGCACAGGCCTCGGTCTTTCAACCGTCTATGGAATTGTTAAGCAGAGTGAAGGCTACATCTGGGTGAACAGCGAACCCGGGCGCGGAACTGCATTCAAGATCTATTTACCGCGAGTGCAGGGCGTCCGCGAGTCCGTAACAATCCAGCCCGCGGCCCCGGTTCGGGAAGTTGCCCAAGGGCACGAGACTATCCTCGTGGTGGAAGACGAAGAAACGGTGCGCGAACTGACGCAACACTACCTGCAGACTCAGGGATACACCGTCCTGGACGCCGCAGATCCAGTAGCCGCACTCCAAATTTCAAACTCCTATCGTGGCCCAATTCATTTGCTGCTCACCGATGTCATCATGCCGGGAATGAATGGCCGCGAACTCGCTCAACAGATGTGTTCCACCCGCCCCGAAACACGAGTGCTCTACATGTCCGGCTACGCCGAGAATGCCATTGGGCACAACGGCACATTGGATGTCGGAGTCACTCTATTACAAAAACCCTTTACCCTCCCCACGCTCAAATCAACAGTGCGGGAGGTGCTCGACTATACCCTGACCCCGGAGGCCTCTATGTCCGCTCGTACCGCTCAACCCATCCCGATGAAAGGAAGACTCTCCCCATTTCGTGCTCAGCGATTCAACCTGCAACTGCCCTTGAAATACCGGCAGATTGGAGAGATCAACTGGCGAGCGGGAACGACGGAAAACATCAGTCGCTCCGGGTTGCTGTTTCGCGCCGAAGAAATACTTGCGCCAAACGTGCAGGTAGAAATCAATCTCGTACTGCCGGCAGAGATTGCGGGACTGGCCTCCGCTGAGGTCATCTGCCGGGGAGAAGTTGTGCGCAACGTCGCAGCCGAGACACCGGCAATGCATCCAGCTCTCGCCGCGAGAATTCTGCAATATCACTTCCACCATGGCGGGAATGTGGGAGCAGCTTAATTTGTTTCTGAGTACCTGGTGTCGGGTACCGATCTAAACGGCGGGCTTGTTTTCGGTGCGGGGTACCGGGTGCTCAGTACCGTTTTCACGCGCTTTCTCGACCATATCGGCCATGGCGTACTTCAGATCGTCGATGCCCTTGCCTGTAACCGCTGAGATGGGGAAGAACTCGAGTTTGTGCTTCTTGCAATAGCGCTTCAGCGCGGCCAGTTTGTCTTTGTTGGCAACGTCGATCTTGGATGCCGCAACTATCATTGGCTTCTCTTCCAGCTTCGCGCCGAAGCTTTTCAGCTCGTCCAGGATGACTTCGAAGTCCTTCACGGGGTCCGGGCGACCGCTGGCATCCGAGATGTCGACCAGATGCACCAACAGCCGGGTGCGCTCGATGTGGCGCAAGAACTGCGTACCCAGGCCGGCGCCGGCGTGTGCGCCTTCGATCAGTCCCGGAATGTCGGCGACCACAAAGCTTTGCTCGTCGCGGGCCTGGCCGACGACGACAACTCCGAGGTTCGGCTGCAAGGTCGTGAAAGGATAGTCGGCGATCTTTGGCCGCGCGGCTGAAATGCGTGAGATGAGGGTGGATTTACCGACATTGGGATAGCCGACCAGGCCCACGTCGGCAAGGAGTTTCAATTCCAGGCGGAACACACGTTCTTCGCCGGGGCGACCGTCTTCGTGTTCGCGCGGCGCCTGATGCGTTGATGTCGCAAACTGCGCGTTGCCGCGCCCACCGCGACCACCGTGAGCAATAATCACGCGTTCATCTGGACGTGAGAAGTCGTGGACCTTCTGCCCGGTATCTTCGTCGTACAGCAGCGTTCCGACTGGCACTTTTAGGAGGACGTCTTCGCCATCCCGGCCAGTTTTGTTCGACCCTTCACCGTGACGTCCCCGCTGAGCCTTGTATTCCGGATTAAATCGGAAGTGAACGAGAGTATTGTGACGCTCACTCGATTCCATGAGGACGTCGCCACCTTTGCCGCCGTCGCCGCCCGAGGGGCCACCGCGCGGGACAAACTTTTCGCGGCGAAACGCCATGCAGCCGTTGCCGCCGTCGCCGGCTTTCACGCGAATTGTGGCTTCATCAATGAACATCACGCCTTCGTTCCGCAGGTCGCTTCGCCCTACTCGCACCGATCGGTGTCAGCCTCGCCGCCCCGGCCATATCGTCTGTACGCCAACTTGCTGAAATTTGAAGATGCTTGCATGGTCAGCCGTGTTTGCGGTGGTGATCGCCTGCTATTTCTGCTCCGCCACGGCGGGGCTCTGGTGAGAACTACTAAGAGTTATCGGCGAAAATCAAAAGCCTCGGCCTGAAGGCGAGGCTCTGATCATGGTGCTGACGTTCCCGCCTGCGTCTACTTCGCTTCGATGGGTTCGATCATCACGAACTTACCCATGGACCCGCGATCCATGAACTTGATACGTCCGCTGATCTTGGCAAACAAGGTGTCGTCCTTGCCTCGGCCAACGTTAAGGCCGGGCTTTACGCGAGTACCACGCTGGCGAACAATGATCGTTCCCCCGTGAACCACCTGTCCACCAAAGGCCTTAAATCCAAGCCGCTGCGAATTCGAATCGCGGCCATTTCGTGATGTGCCCTGCCCTTTTTTGTGTGCCATAAATTTCCTCTGTTTGCGTGGGGACGCGGTCGCCCGTCCAGCCGAGCAAAGCTCGGCTTATTTCTTCTTCTTCGGCGTCGATTTCTTTGCCGCCGACTTCTTCGCTGATTTCTTTTTCGCGTGGGACTTCGCTTCGGCCTTGTGTTCGACCGGCTCAGCCTCGGCTTTCGCGACTTTCTTCGGCTTCGCTTCCTTCTTGGGCAGTTCGGGAGCGCTGAATTTCTGGCCGTCGAAAGCAATCTCAGTTATCCGAATCGCAGTGAATGGCTGCCGATGTCCGCGCAGTTTCTTGTACTGCTTCTTGCGTTTGTAATGGAAGACGAGAATTTTTTTCCCGCGGCCTTGCTCGACGACTTCGCCGACCACACGGGCGTCACCGGACTTCCCAATCTGTCCTTCGCCGCCAGAGACCGCTAGCACATCGCTGAACTCGATCTTGCCGTCGGTGCCGGTGCCCTGGCTCTCGACTCGAATCACATCGCCGGGCGCCACCCGGTACTGCTTGCCACCGGCGCGGATGACCGCGTACATACCTATGCCTCCGTGAGAAACGTCCCATCGCACGCAGGTGCGAGGCGTCTATCTTGCTGGATTTCCGTGCTTGCTGCTTCCGCGTCGGCGCTCTCTGCAACGAATGCGGACGGCCCCAGAACGGAGCCGCAGTACAGGCAAACTGAAATATTCTATCGTGTTGAGCGGAAAAGGGTCAAACAGCAGGCCCACGGATCAACACCGATGAAACGATCTAAGCAGGAAGGAATCTGTGAAATCCGCGAAATCCGTGGCGGTTTTTGCAGTTTGTCCGTTGCCATGCGACAATCCACGCGCTTGGAGGAACCAAGAATGATTAGACGAATCGCAGTGGTGATCTTTGTCTTCTCTCTGGCTGTCTCTGCCGTTGCTCAGAAGTCCTCAGCTCCAGACAAGACGCTCATGCAAACCATCTGGAGCGGCTGGGCAACGCTAAATCCCGCCAACGTCGCTCAGTACTATGCCACCGGTCCCTACACGTTCTTCGACATTGCGCCGCTGAAATACTCCAGTTGGGACGAATATCAAAAGGGCGTGACCGGCGTCCTCGCCGGGTACACCGCCGCCACCTGCACCGTCAATGATGACGCTGAGATTCACAACGCGGGTCAGATCGTGTGGGGCACTGCAACCGTGAAATTTGACATGACCGAGAAATCCGGCAAGCACGATATGGGCAATTTCCGATGGACCGTGGTGTGGCAAAAAGAAGGCGGCAAGTGGCTCATCGTGCACGAGCACGTCTCTGAGCCGGTTCAGTAGCAAAGCGGCCACGGATCTACACGGATTGGTGTTTGCCTCAAATCCGTGTTTATCCGCGTAGATCCGCGGCGCTTTGGTTCTCTTTCCTGTGACCTAAGTCACATCCCAGTGTGAAGTCGCCGTGTAGGCTTTTGCCAGTGGGGCTACATGGCAATTGAAGTTCAGACTCAGAACGTTGCGGGATTGGCGGCGGGCGTATCGCTGTTCCCTTCGAACGGCAAAGCCAAGAAGAAGCTCGTCCGGCGTACCGATCGAGACTACTCTCAGACACTACGCCGAACTTTTCAATTTGTTTTCCTGGCCTGGAACGTCTACCTGGGCGTTCTTTTCTACCTATGGGTCCGGCATTATGAAACGGGTTTGCAAACTCCGGCTGTCTCCCGTCCCCCCGGTGTTGAGGGCTGGCTGCCCATTGCTGGCTTGATGAACTTGAAGTACTGGCTTGTGACAGGCCATGTGCCTGCCATCCATCCGGCAGCGATGTTCTTGCTGATTGCCTTCTTGTCGATCGCGTTTCTGTTTCGAAAAGCCTTCTGCAGCTGGCTGTGCCCAGTGGGCACAATTTCGGAGTATCTGTGGCGGCTTGGGCGACAGCTCTTTCGCTGCAATTTCGCGATTCCGCGTTGGCTCGACATCCCGCTGCGCGGGCTGAAGTACTTCCTTCTGGGATTCTTCGTGTGGGCCGTCTCCGCCATGTCAGCCGACTCCATCGCAGCCTTCATGCGTAGCCCTTATGGAATCATCGCTGATGTGAAGATGCTCAACTTCTTCCGTCACATCGGCCAGACGGGATTGGTTGTGCTTGGGATTCTGGTAGTCGCGTCGGTGTTTGTCCAGAACTTCTGGTGCCGTTACCTGTGCCCTTATGGAGCGTTGATGGGCCTCACATCCTTCTTCAGCCCGACGCGCATCCGGCGGGACTCGTCAGCTTGTATCGACTGCGCAAAGTGCGCGAAGGCGTGCCCATCGCGGCTGCCCGTCGATCAACTGGTTTCGGTCAAGTCAGCGGAGTGCACCGGTTGTATGGAGTGTGTTGCTGTCTGCCCGGCGCAAGGTGCACTGCGCATGGAGTTGCCTAAGATTATTTCGAACCGGCGCCACTTGCCGGCATGGGCGATCGCGGCAGGAATCGCGGCATTGCTCTTTGGAGTTGTTGGCTACGCAAGAACTGCGGGGCACTGGCACACCCAGCTTCCCCGGAGCGTTTACCTTCAGTTAATTCCCAGCGCCGACCAGGCTTCGCACCCGATGCCGGATGACTCCACAATCGATCGGTAGATCAGATCCAAAAAGCATACGCGGGCGTAAACGCCCGCGCTTCACCGCCGCCAACAAGATTCTTTGACTAAGATCCGTAAGTTCCGGTTGATCCCTCGCGCGAGAAAGACCGAACCTTGTCAGCGATGTTGCTCCGCGTCTCTTCGCCACTTGCGGGAGCGAAAAGCATGCCAAGACCGAAACCAATTCCTGCTCCGATCAGCAGAGCCGCTGTGGTTCCCAAACCTGAGTGATCTTCGCCCCTCAGCACGTCACTGGCCCGGCCGACGCGATCGGAAGCGGTTTCGTAGGCATCCGACATTTTGTCCCGGAAATCCCCGTAGTGTTCCCGGGCGCGATCATTCAGATCACCTACGTTATTCGCCAAACGGTGCCGCAGGGAATCAAGCGCATACAGTCCGGCACCCAACGCCACGTTCAACAAGATGTTTTCTTTGCGCATTCTCATGGCAGACTCCTTCAATAATTTTGCTCTTATCCAGATGCCGGAAACAAGGGAGATGTTGGCGGAGTGCCGTTTGCCGCCGCAGAAACTACCTTAGGCCCTCAACCAGGTACAAATCAGCCAACATGCGATGGTAGCCGAAGACACAGGTTTGCGCGTCCGGTGTCATGAGAATTGGCCCGATGGTCTCAACGCCAGCCGGATCGGACGGCATCAGTTCTTTCCAAAGTGTGCGCTTTCCGGTTTGAATATCTAGCCGATCTACCCGAGCCGGCAGCTCGCCAGGCTGATAAACGTAAATAGAACGGTTATCGACGGTCCACGCGATCGGCTGCTCACCCGGATTGAATCCGGGAATTAGACGAGGATCGGCGCCGGTCGTCGAGTACAGATAGCCTTTCTCATCCGGGCCGATCGCAGCCACCCATTGCGAATCGTTTGAGATAGCAAACGCGGTCCCATTCACGCCCTCAGGAGAAATCGCCTGACTTTTCCCGGAACCGGGTTCATAGATATAGAGCTTGACGCCTTTGCCTGGCTCATTGCCGGTAAACAGAACTCGCTTCCCATCGGGGAACCAATGCGCCCAGCTGTGGTTAACGTTGTCCTTCGTAAGGTCTTTCTGTTCACCGGCACCGGTTGTCAGTAATTTGAACTGCGAAGGCGAATCCTGCGTCTGCGCGATGACCTGTTTCCCGTCAGGAGACAGCGCCACTGCTCCGCCTTCGCCGAGTAGTACCGCCGGCGAGCCATCGGTCTTGCGCATGTAAACCGCATAAGAAAGTCCGCCTGACTTCGAGTAGTCGAGCGAACCGCCGCCGCCCTCTTCATCGAAGAGCAGCGTCTTGCCGTCTGCAGAAACTTCGGCAGGATACGAATAGTCCAGCCACGAAAGATCGCGTTGCCGCGCCTCGCCATTGACAATGCCGATCAACTCACGCCGCCAACTCGCCCGCATCATGAGGACGCGCCCGTCCTTGGCGATGTCGAACAGCATCAGCGCGCCGGGCAAGCGAAGAACCATGCGCTCTTTCCCATCAAGCGTAACCGCGTAGAGCGTGCGGTCCACTCCGGACTTGCTGGCGGTAAACCAGATCTCGTTGTTGATGGGATGCCAAGCCAATCCCTGAATCGTGTACCATTCGCCCGAAAGCCGGCGCGACTTCCCCGAAGCATCAATCAGCATGAGCGAGCCTTTGTCGTCGCCTTGCACGGGGTGTTCGATGAATGCGATCTGGTCGCCCTTCGGCGAAACCCGCGGGTGGCCGATCCATCCGCCTGTTTCATAGAGAACCTTGCCGATTGGGAACTCCAGCCGATTGCGGCCCTCGAGGTCACGAACGACTGCGAGATTGCTGCCATCAGCAGACCAGTCGGCCCACTGGACGTTCTCGAGCACCTCGCGCGGGGCTCCGCCAACCAGCGGCGCTCGAGCTAGTGTGCCCATGGTGACCCAGGTGCCGATCGCTTTGCTGTTGAGCAGAACGGCCATTTCTGCGGTCGAAGAAACCGACACCAGCTGCGTGTGATTCAGTCCCATCGAACGGGCTTCCGGGGCCTCGGGACGAGCCGTGAATACATCGATCGGGCCCCCTTGCCAAGCTGCGCTGTAAAGAATTGTTTGGCCGTCGGGCGCGAAGCGCGCCGAGCGAATACTTCCGCGACGGAATGTGAGCTGCCGGTAAAGAGGCGGCAGGGGTGGTGCAGTGGAGAGCAAAGCTCTTCCGGCGAATAGGCCCACTGCCAACGAAAGCACGACAGCAATCCCAAGTAGCGCAATTCCCGGCTTGGACTTCGCCTTCGCGGGAGTTACAACCGCCATCGGCGCTGATGCAGCCGCTTCAGTCACGACGGAGGTGCGAGAAGAGTCGATCGAACGTTTCAGCCGCTTCAAGTCGGCCCGCAACTCGGCCGCGCTTTGGCAGCGCATGTCGCGGTCTTTTTCAAGAGCTTTAGTGATGATCTCTTCCAGCTTGGCCGGGAGGCGAGGATTCAGCTTGACCGGAGCGGCAGGCGCACGATTGAGGATTGCTTCCGTGATGACGGCTGAAGTCTCGCCTCGAAACGGCAGGACGCCAGTTGCCATCTCGTAGAGAACCACGCCAAAAGAAAAAAGGTCGGTGCGTCCGTCGAGTTCTTTGCCGCGTAACTGCTCGGGAGACATGTACGACATGGTGCCGACCGCAGTACCCGGATTGGTGAGATCGAGGTTGCTGGCGCGGGTTTGAGAGTTGTCGCTGACCGGCTTGCTAGCTTCGAGGATTTTTGCCAACCCGAAGTCGAGGATTTTTGCACTCCCGCGGTCGGTCACGAAGATATTGGTTGGCTTGATGTCGCGGTGGACGATGCCCTTGGCATGGGCAGCGTCGAGTGCGTCTGAGATTTCGATCGCCATGTTCAGCAGGCGATCCAACTCCATCGGCCGGCCCTCAATCAAGTGTTTCAGGGTCTGACCGGCGAGACACTCCATCACCATGAAAAGCTGCCCGTCTTGCTGGCCGATCTCGTGAATGGTGCAGATGTTGGGATGATTCAGCGAGGACGCGGCACGCGCTTCTCGGCGAAAACGTTCAAGGGCCTGCGGATCCTGCGCAGCATCGTCGGGCAGGAGCTTGATCGCAACGAAGCGCCCGAGGCTGGTGTCTTCCGCTTTGTAAACCACTCCCATACCGCCACCGCCGAGCAACTCCACAATGCGGTAGTGGGAGATTGTTTTCCCGATCATGATTGGTGGGCAATGCCCCGGCGGGGAACCAGAGTCGAGCCATCTTAGGAGGGAATGGAAAGGGAGTCAATCAGCAATGTGAAGGGCAGTGCCGCCTCCCTCAAGTGAGATTCCGCCCGCTAATCCTTCCAGCTCCAATCCCGAAAACGCTGGCGCAGACTGGATTTCATCAACTTGCCCGTGGAGGTATGGGGCAGCTGGTCCACGACGACAAAGTCATCCGGCAGCTGCCACTTGGCGAACTTCTCGCATAGGAAGGCCCGCAACTCCTCGTTCGAGACCTCGGCTCCGTCCTTGAGCACAACGCAGGCCAGCGGACGTTCCTGCCAGCGAGAGTGCGGAATGGCGACCACCGCGGCTTCTCGGACGGCGGGGTGGGCCACCAGGGCGTTCTCGAGATCAACCGAACTGATCCACTCTCCACCTGACTTGATCAGGTCCTTGGTTCGGTCGGTGATCTTCATGTATCCCTCAGGGTCGATGGTGACCACGTCGCCAGTGCGCAGCCAGCCGTCGGCAGTCCACTTATCCTGTTCCGTCGGCAAGTTGTGATAGCTGGCAGCGATGAACGGCCCGCGCACCTGCAGTTCGCCGACGCTGACGCCGTCCCACGGAACTTCACCGTCGTCGCCAATGGCGCGCATTTCGACGAGCGGCGAAGGCAAACCCTGCTTAGCCCGAACCTCATACTTTCGATCGTCGGACCAGGCAATCATTTCCGGCTTCAGAGTCGATGTGGTTGCAATGGGTGTTGTCTCGGTCATGCCCCATGGCTGAATGACCTGCACGCCGAACTTGTCAAAACGGCGGAAAAGGCTCTCAGGCGCCGCCGAGCCGGCCACGACAATGCGGAGTCCTTCGACTAGCTTCCAGCGGAGGGGATCGCGCTCGAGGCAGTCGATCACTCCCAGCCATACCGTCGGCACGGCTCCGGTCAACGTGATCCGCTCCGCCGATAAGAGATCCAGCAGCGCTTCCGGTTGCAGGTTAGGGCCGGGAAAGACCAGCTTGCTGCCGTTCATCACCGCCGCGTGCGGAATCCCCCAGGCATTTGCATGAAACATCGACATCGCTGGCAACACCGCATCCATTCGCGAAATGGCAAAGTTGTCGGGCAGTGATAGGGACAGAGCGTGCAGAACCAACGCGCGATGTGAGTAGACAACCCCTTTCGGTTGCCCAGTCGTTCCCGAGGTGTAGCAGATGGCCGCGGCGTCATTCTCGTCGCAATCGGCATAAGTGGGGGTGGCGCTTCTGCTCAGGAAGGTCTCATAGTTCTGATATTTCGAAGGAACGTTGGAACCGCAAAACGGAACGACGATGATGCGTTCGAGCTTTACTTTGTCAGCGAACTTCTCGTACTGAGGAAGCAGCACATCATCCACGATGAGCCAGCGATCTTGCGCATGGTTAGCAATGAAGGCCAGTTCATCGGGATGCAGACGAAGGTTCAGCGTATGAATCACGCCACCAACTGCGGGGATCCCGAAATACGCTTCCAGATGCGAAGAGTGGTTCCACATCAGCGTTGCGACACGGTCACCTTTTCGCAACCCCGCCTGCTGCAGACTCGCGGCCAGGGCCCGGGCACGTCGATAGACATCCGCGTAGGTGGAACGATGAATGGCGTTGTCGGGACGGCGGGAGACGATTTCGACCTTGGGAAAAATCTTCCCTGCCCGCTCCAGAAACGCGGTCAGCGAGAGGCCGCACTGCATCATCGTTCCCCGCAAGACTCACCTCCGAAAAAGGCGATTGGACGGGCTCGTTGCAGCGGGGAATTTTAGCAGAGAACGAGAAAAGAAGAAGTGATAATGCCCGCGCTCCAGCAGGCAACATGCATCGCGAAAACAGCACAGATTGGCTGCTACGACTGTGCCGCTCCGACTCGATTGCCCTTGGCCCACTCGCGCGCACGGTGTGCCACTTCCTCGGCCGACAATCCTGTATCGTTCTTCCAGATCATGTAGCGCATGTAGGCGTCTTCAAATTCATGCACAACGTCGTTCTGGGATACCGGTTTGATCCCGCTCGCTTTTCTGGTCTGTAGATGTTGCTGATAAAGGCTGTCAGTCGGCGTGCCCTTGGCGGCACGCACTGTTCGCACAAATGGCGGAGGAACAATACCCTGATCCGGCAGTGTGGAGAGGAAGTCACTGCTGCCATCCGCGTAGCGTGTTGCAAATTCGATCCAGTTGCCAGCTTTGGGATGCTCGGTGATTTGCGCCGTCACGTACGTTTGCGGCTGGAACATCATGCGAATCTGCACGCCGGGCATTTTGTCCACGCTGAAGGTGCCGAGATCGCTGAATCCCGCGCGCACGAGCGGAGCGGCCTGCTGCTGAATGGTGGTTTCATCTTTCCATTGAGGGGTGGAGACTCGCGAGAGCTTGATCTGCTCAGGGACCTTCGCCAACGCATGCTTGCCAACCTCTTTGAATGCCGCCCGCGCCACCTGCCGCACAAAGAACTTCGGCGCTATCTTTAGAGCGATCCAGATGAGACACAATGCCCCAATGAAAATCAGCCCAGAAAAGGTCATCGTGAAGCCTCCCAAGCAATGGTTTGTCTTGTCATTGCAGCAGAGGGAGGGTGGAGGTGGAAGCTTACGGAGGTAACGAATCAAACAGGGCGGACGAGTACGTCCGCCCTACGCAACTTCTACTGAATCAGTGTCCCGTTTGCTGGTTCTTCCGGCGGGATCACCACTGCCGCGGCGACGCGATCTCCAGGCTCGAGTTGCAGCAACCGCACGCCTTGCGCGGCACGGCCAGACTCGCGAATCGTGCCCGAATCCATGCGGATAATCTTGCCGTATTGGCTGATCAGCATGACTTCGGAGTCTTCCGTGACCTGCGCGATGCCGGTGACTTTGCCGTTGCGAGCGGTAGTTTTGACATTGATGACACCAGAGCCGCCGCGACCCTGCAGGCGATATTCATCCGCGGCCGTGCGCTTGCCATAACCATTCTCCGTCACTGAGAGGATTAGCGAGCCTTTGATCGGCAGCGTTTCGTCGGTAGCCGTGACCTCCGCTACACCGGTCTTGGCTTTCACTTCTTCGGCCACAGCCTCCGCTTTCTTCACATCTTTGGGAGTAGTTGCCATGCCGACGATGTAGTCACCATCATCGAGCCGCATGCCGCGAACGCCATAGGCTGGACGCCCCATGGAGCGAACGTCTTCTTCGTCGAAGCGAATCGCCTGGCCATCGTGCGATGCGAGGAACACGATCTGATTGCCGTCGGTGAGCGTCACGCCAACGAGTTCATCGCCCTTCTCAATGCCGACAGCGATAATGCCGCGGGACATAACGTGGGAGAAGTCTTTCAATTCAGTTTTCTTCACAGTGCCGTTGCGCGTAGCGAAGAGGATGAAGCGTCCCTCTTCTTCGAGATTGCGGACGGCGAGCATGGTGCGCACGGTCTCGCCTGGTTGGAGCGAAACAAGGTTGCCGACGTGTTTGCCCTTACCGGCAGCGCTGACGTCAGGAATTTCATACACCTTCAGCCAGTACACGCGCCCGGTGTTGGTGAAGATGAGAATGTAAGCGTGGGTCGAGGCGATGAACAAATGTTCCACGAAATCCTCGTCACGCGTTTTCATGCCGGTGCGGCCCGTACCTCCGCGACGCTGCATGCGGTAGGTTGAAATCGGCGTCCGCTTGAGATAGCCGCCATGGCTGACCGTCACCGCCACCTGCTCGTCGGCAATCAGGTCCTCGAGCATGATCTCGGCGGCTTCGTCTTCGATCTTCGTGCGACGCTCATCGCCGTAAAGTTTCTTTACTTCTTCCAGTTCCTTGATGATGACACCGCGCAGCTTCTTCTCTGAGGTCAGAATCGACTCGAACTCGGCGATGTTCTCGCGCGTAAGTCCCAGTTCTTTCGTAATTTCGTCGATCGACAGCCGCGTCAAGCGGTGCAACTGAAGTTCGAGGATCGCGTCGGCCTGAATCGCTGTGAACGGCTTTTCGGGATCCGCCTTCGGAGCCCGGCCGGTCACGTTGATGTCGATCTTCTTGCCCGCAAAATAGGCGACCAAATTCTCGCGGGCCTCGGTGCGGTTGGCGCTTCCACGAATGATCACGATCACGTTGTCGAGGTGATCGAGCGCCTTGATGTAGCCTTCGAGAATGTGCTCGCGCTCTTTGGCCTTGGTCAGCAGGAATGACGTGCGGCGGCGGACGACATCGACGCGATGGTCGATGAAATGCTTAATGGCCTGGACCAGGCCCATTTCCTTGGGCGCACCATTTACCACAGCCAGGAAAATCATGCTGAAGTTTTCCTGCATCTGCGTGTGCTTGAAGAGCTGGTTCAGTACGAGCTGCGGCTCTCCGCCACGTTTCAACTCAACCACGATCCTCATGCCGTCTCGATCGCTCTCATCGCGGATATCGGAGATGTCGTCGATGGTCTTGTTATTGACAAGCTCGGCGATCCGTTCGATCAGGTAACGTTTGTTGACCTGGTAAGGAATCTCAGTGACGATGATCGCCTTGCGCTCTTTCGTGATGTCCTCGATTGCGGCTTTGGCGCGCATCATGAAGCGGCCGCGGCCGGTCTTATAAGCTTCCAGAATTCCAGCCTTGCCGTGAATGATGCCGTAGGTCGGAAAGTCTGGGCCTTGCACGATCTTCAAAATCTCCGGCAACTGCGTATGCGGATCGTTGACCAGCGTGATCGTGGCATCGACGATTTCGGTGAGATTGTGCGGCGGAATGTTGGTCGCCATGCCGACAGCAATGCCATTCGATCCATTCACCAGCAGGTTCGGGATTCGCGTGGGCAGAACCAACGGCTCGGCCGTAGACTCGTCAAAGTTCGGAACGAAATCGACAGTATCCTTGTCGATGTCGCTCAACATCTCTTCCGCGATGCGAGTAAGGCGGCATTCTGTATATCGATAGGCCGCGGGCGGGTCGCCATCAACCGATCCAAAGTTTCCTTGGCCATCCACCAGCGGGTAGCGCAACGAAAATGGCTGCGCCATCCGCACGAGCGAATCGTAGAGAGCGGTATCACCATGGGGATGGTACTTACCCAAACATTCGCCGACCACCTTTGCGCACTTCACATACTTGCGGTTGTGAAGAATGCCCATATCGTGCATGGCATACAGAATGCGCCGGTGCACAGGCTTCAATCCGTCGCGCACGTCGGGCAGGGCGCGGCCAATGATCACCGACATGGAATAGTCGAGATACGACCGCTTCATCTCCTCTTCAATGTTGACGGGGAGAATGTTGGCGGCACCGGGGATGCCGCTGCCATCGCCGCCAGGCGGTGGGGTTAAGGGAAGTTCGGGGTTCTGATCGTCTGCCATAGAAAGGGCTGTTAGCTCCTGATTCTTGTCATTCCGAGCCGTCCGAGGCGCGCCGGGGAATGTGCTCTTCCCGGATTTGCCTCGAGACTTATAAGTGATTGCATTTAAAGGGTATTAAATCCGCTTCTGTAAGGATCATTTTATCACAAAATGCGGCCGTCTTGGCAGACGAACCGGGTGCTTTCCGGTGATATTCGGGGTACACACTGGGAAACCGCTATGGCCTGGTCACGACTTCATTGGGCGAGTTTGGGAGCACGAACTTTGACCCATTCTCGCGATTCGCTCTTAGCGTAGCCGACAGATCCAGCGCTGCGAGTTGGATGTCCCGAGTCGTCGCGCCAGTCATCGCGTAGTCCGCCTGGGCGTAGAGCACGCCGCCGGTAATTACATAGTCAGAAACCTGCTCGCGATGGCCGTCACGAAAAATCAAAATTGCAGATGGAAGCTCAGCGGTTTGGGATCTTGTCGTGTCGACGGCGGGCAGCTCGGAATAGTCGGAAACCTTCGGGGCGGACGGACCAGTTCGCACGTAGTGGTCTCCTTGCCATTCGATCAACAGTGGCTCCAGTATGCGTTCCGGCTCCGGAGGCGCCGGCGCCGACTGCGACATCACGACTACCGGGGGAGCCGGTGCTGCATTCGCCATTGATCCAGAGGGATAATCGTCAAACCAGAACGGATCGCCAAAGAACACTGCGTTCCGTCCAAATCCGCGCGACCGCGAATGCCCCGATCCGCCACCTCGTCCGAAACCACCCCCGACCTGTCCGAACTCGCCGCCACGCTGTGCTAACAAGATTGGCGCGAGCGAAAAAATCAGAAGTCCGGCGATGAACCACTTCGACATGTGAGTCTTTTAGGAACCGGAGGGTAACTGGAAATCGACTCCGCGTT
>Ga0070735_10000817_pt1 | contig 31612 bp, 18 predicted proteins | sample Coa_R1_FD_66443 | JGI IMG/M metagenome (GOLD analysis project Ga0070735, IMG submission 66443) | Surface soil microbial communities from Centralia Pennsylvania, which are recovering from an underground coalmine fire - Coalmine... | ecosystem: Environmental > Terrestrial > Soil > Unclassified ...
AGGGCGGCGTATCCGCACCCGGCCGCTACTGAAATCAGGAGGAGCAATGACGTTCTACGATCCAACGCTCTACGGTCGTGATGAAGAAGAGGAATTTGGCGATAGCGGCGCGTATAGCGAGTCGCTGGAGGAAGATTTCGAAGAAGAAGAGGAGGAGGAAGAAGAACCCGGTATGCCGGAATCGGAAGCGATTGAACCGGAACCCGCAGCCGCTCCCGCGCCTCCTGCTCCCAAGCCCGCAGCTCCTGCCGGTGGCGGTGGCGGCGGCATGAAGAAGAAGGCAGCGAAAAAGAAACCGGCCGCCAAAAAGAAAGCGGCCAAGAAGCCGGCGAAGAAAAAAGCAGCGAAGAAGCCCGCCAAGAAAAAAGCAAAGAAGGCCGCAAAGAAACCGGCGAAGAAAAAAGGCAAGAAGCGCCGTTAAGAATTATTTTGGCGGCCTCGCTACGCGAGACCGCCTCCCACTCGCCATGGGCCAACTCTGCCGCGCCCCACAAGGGGCGCGGTTTGTTTTTTGCCGCGTCAACCCACTGCCTTCCAGCGGTATAATTCCCGCGCCTACGAGGTCTTGATGAAAATCCCACGCGCGCGCCTGGCTTTCCTGTTCATTCTTCTTGTCACATTCCTGGCTTTCGCCCAGAGCCCATCGATTCCGGCGCCACCGGCAACAGCCAAGAATCCGGTCACCGACGAATACCCATTGGCTGGGACCTACGGAGTCAAAGTCACCGACGATTACCGCTGGCTTGAGAATTGGGACGATCCTGCGGTCAAGCAATGGAGCGCAGCGCAGAATGCCCGGACCCGCGAATACTTCGACCATCTCTCTTCGCGGTCGGCAATCAAAGATCGCCTCAAGCAACTCGTCGCCGCTAGCGGCGTAGCATATTTCGATCTGCAGTATCGCGCGGGAATGTTGTTCGCAGAGGAATTCGAGCCGCCCCAGCAGCAGCCAAAACTCATCGTGATGAAGTCCGCCGACGATCCTTCCAGTGCTCAGACTATCTTCGATCCCAATGCCGCCAGCGCCAAGGGATCCCTGGCTGTCGACTTCTTTGTGCCCTCGTTCGGCGGAAAATACGTCGCCGCCGCCATGTCAGAGAATGGATCGGAAGACGCCTCCGCCCACATCTTCGAAGTCGCCACCCGCAAAGAGCTCTCTGACATCGTGCCCCGCGTCAACTTCGCCACCGGGGGCGGCAGCATTGCATGGAAGGCCGACGGCTCCGGCTTTTATTACACGCGTTATCCGCAGGGAAACGAGCGTCCTGCCGAAGATGCCACCTTCTACCAGCAGGTTTACTTTCACAAGCTCGGCACCGATGCGAAACAAGATACCTACGTGATCGGCAAAGATTTTCCGCGCATCGCCGAAACCCGGCTTCACACCAGCGATGACGGGAAATGGCTGCTCGCCTCCGTTGGCAACGGCGACGGTGGACAGTTTGCCCACTACATCATGGATATGGATGGCAATTGGGCTCAGATCACGCACTTCGACGACGGCATCGTCGATGTGAAATTCGGGCCGGGTGAGCGGGCGACCGGAGAGGTCGCGCTGTACATGCTCTCGCGTAAAGGCGCGCCCCGCGGCCAGATTCTCCGCCTGCCCCTGGTGCAGAATGATCACGCGCATTCCGACGTTTCCAGACCCGATCTGGCGCAAGCCAAGGTCATCGTTCCTCAGACTGCGGGTGGTCCCGATGAGAACGATCGTGCTTCCATCGAAAATTTCATCCCCACGTGGGGACATATCTACGTGATCGATATTATGGGCGGGCCCTCGCGCGTGCGTGTCTTCGACCCGCAGGGCAAAGCCCTCCCGGTGCCCTCCTTGCCGCCGATTTCCGCGGTGTTTGGCGGCGTCGCCACCGGCGGTGGCGATGTGCTATTCCGCCTCTCGACCTATCTCGAACCCACTGCCTGGTATCGCATCGATGCTGCCACCGGAAAAGCCACGCGGACAGCGCTGTTTGAAACATCTCCGGTCAACTATGACGATACCGAAGTCGTGCGCGACTTCGCAGTCTCCAAAGACGGCACGCGGGTTCCGTTGAATATCATTCGCCGCAAAGGCATCGCGCTCGACGGCACGCACCCCACGCTCCTCACCGGCTATGGCGGATACGGCATCAGCACCAAGCCCGAATTCCTAGGACCCTTCACCCGGCTCTGGCTTGATCAGGGCGGCATCTTCGTCGACACTAACCTTCGCGGCGGCGCCGAGTACGGCGAAGAATGGCATCTCGCCGGCAATCTCACGCACAAGCAGAACGTCTTCGACGACTTCCTCGCCTGCGCTCAATATCTGGTCGATCAGAAATACACTTCACCCGAGCATCTGGCTATTCTCGGTGGGAGCAACGGTGGCCTGCTCATGGGGGCAGCCTTCACCCAACGCCCTGATCTCTTCCGCGCAGTCGTCTCGTTCGTTGGCATCTACGACATGCTGCGCGTGGAACTCGATCCCAATGGCGCGTTTAACGTCACTGAATTCGGTACGGTGAAGGATCCCGGGCAGTTCAAGGCGCTCTATGCTTATTCGCCCTATCTCCACGTGAAAGAGGGCACAGCCTATCCGGCGATTCTGATGCCGACCGGCGAGAATGATCACCGCGTCAATCCCATGCAATCGCGCAAAATGATCGCGCGTCTGCAGGCGGCCGACAGCTCCGGACATCCGATCCTGTTGCGCACCAGCTCTGCCGGACATGGCATCGGTACCGCGCTCGACGAGCGAATCGAAGAGAATGCCGACGTCTTCAGCTTTTTGTTTGATCAGATGGGGATTGAATACAAGGGCGTCACGAAGTGAGTTTGGAATTACGGTGCGCATTAGCGCAAGCGAGATTCGTATCAGGGCATGCCTTCAGGCATGCGGTACCACAAACCTGGACGATACGAACCTCTGGGCGTGGAACTGTTCCTGCGAGACGAACTTCCTTTCCAAGAAAAAAGCGGCCCCTGACGAGGCCGCTTGTTGAAACAACTTACAACGTTAGAACGTGAACTTCGCCTGTAGTTGAATCAACCGCGGCGAAGCATCCGCTCCCAATCCCGATCCGTAGATGCTGGTCGGCGAGCTGACCGTCTGAACGATGCGTCCAAATCCTGCCGCACCGTTGATCATGATAGGGAAGGCGAAGTTGGGATGATTGAAGATGTTGAAGAATCTCGCTCCAATCGAGAACTGCGCACTCTCCCACTTCGGTATGCCAAAGCCCTTCTCCACAGCAAAGTCTGTGTTGAAGTAGCCCGGCCCGCGGAACTGGTTACGCCGCTGCTGCCCCCAGTTGCTCGTGGGAATGCCGAAGTTGCTCGACTCCAGGCATGGTGCTCCAGTCAGCGTCGCCGCTGAAGCTCCGCAGCTGTTCGTCGTTGATCCGAGCACGTTGGCGAAGACCTGCTGCGTGCCGCCACCCGGACCATAGTTCGATCCCTCTAATAGGCTCGTCGCAGTGGAATCGACTACTGTGAAAGGCAATCCGCTGTGGCGGAAGATCGTTCCGGAGAGCGTCCATCCTTTCACCAGCGCATTCGGTCCTCTGGCGGTTAAGTGACGAATACCGTCATTCCAGACGTAATTCATCGTGAAGTTGTGCCGGATATCATAGTCCGCGTTCCCATAGTTATACGCGCCGAGGTTGGTCGGATCCTGGGGATTGATGATGTCGGCATATCTCCCGGTCGTATTGGTGCCGAACGGTGACACCGAATTGTTGGAGATCTCGTCCAGGGCGTGACTGTAGGTGTAGCTGGCCTGAAACGCGAGACCACCCTTAAAGTCGTGTTTCAGCCCGAGCACCAAGCCTGAGTAGTTGGAATTCGCGATGTTCTGCTGTTGCGAGACCACGCCAAAGCGCCCATCCGGTACGGTCGTTGGCAAATTCGCAAACGGGGTGGCGGAGAATGCATTGAGGGCCTGGGTGGTAATTTCCTCGTTCGACCCGTGATTCCCCACATACATCGCGTCCAGAGTCGTGGCCCAGCCCAACGCTTGCTGGACTTCCAGACTCCACTCGTAGTAGCGAGGAACTTTGACGGCGGTGGGATTGAAGAACGAGAACGGTGCGACCGCTCCGCCATTTTTGTAGTTCGCCACGAAGTTAGCGTTCGACGCTTGCGACGCGGCGTACAGGTTCTTCGGATCGGCGGCGGAAAGTGTTCCGATGAACGTATTGAATCCCGGATCGAGTGGCGCTTGCGCCATGATCGCATCAATGGTCCCGGTTGGCAGGGAGTCGGCAAAAATGCCCGCTCCTCCGCGAACTACTGTCGGCCTTGTTCCGCCGCGCGGCGACCACGCGAATCCGATTTTGGGTTGGGCGACGATCCCTGTCACAGACGGGAACGCCGTGTGCAGCCCGCTGCGGATTGCCTGGTTGACCGGCAAATTCTGGTCCATTTGTCCCAACGTACCGGCAAGTCGCTGGAAGCAGTTGGTCTGGCAGACCGGGTTGGAAAGGTGATCCAAACGCAAGCTGAGCGTCAGTTTCAGCTTGTTGGTCACCCGCACATCGTCCGCACCATAGAATCCCACTTGATAGAGTCCGATGGGCTCCTCGGTCTTTTGCGGGAAGTTCTGAACGATCACATTTCCGGAACCCGCGCCGCCACCGGTGACGAAGTCGCCGAGAGTAAATTCAACGACTTCTGGAGTCACGAACTGGAACGTGTGGTCGCTGATATCGTCGCGGCGGAAGTTCACTCCAACCTTAAAGTTGTGGCGTCCGCGCACCCAACTGAAGTCGTCGACGACCTGGTATTGCGTGATCCGGCGCCCTTGGGGAAAGAGAACATTCAATCCGTTCAGCGCCTGCAATGCTCCATCCTGGAACCCCAGCGTCATGGTTTGTCCGGGCAAAGTCGGCAGGGCAGAGGCTGCGGCTGCCTGATTTTGCATTGTGAACAACGCGCTGTACCAGAGCAACGATGCGTTAAAGCTGTTTACCTTGTCAGCGCCAAAGGTGTGCGTCTCCTGGAAATTGCTCGTCCACTGCGGCTGATCGCTGATTGCATTAAACGCGTTGTTAATCGGGTCGGTGTAGCTGGATTGCAAGCCGTGCTCGTGCTCAACCCGCAAGAACAGTTTGTCGCGCAAGCCGAGATTCTGATCGTATCGCCCCGCATAGAAAACGTCGTGTGTCTTCACGACAGGGCTCGCTTGTACCTGGACCGCGCAAGGATTCGTAGCTCCAAAAGTGACCCCATTCACGGTGGTGACGTCACTGCAACCACCATTCGTGCTGCCGGGCACCGGGACTGCCGTTGCCTGCGAAACTCCGTTGTAAAGCCCGAACATCGTGTTGTAGAACGGCACCGAAGCGCTCATTCCGGTTGCGTTCAGGTTTCCGATCACGGCATTCTCAAACGCCTTTGTCGGCACATTCGCCGGATTCACGACGGGAATGGCCAGGTACAAGCCCTCGTAGTCAAAGAAGAAGAACGCCTTGTCCTTCTTGATCGGCCCACCGATGGAACCGGCGAACTGATTCGCATTGACGAATGGGCGTGGCGTGCCGCCCTGATTGAGGAAGTAGTTGTTGGCGTTCAGCGTATCGCCGTTCCACCAATAAATCGCGTTGCCGTGCAGCTTATTGCTGCCGCTCTTGGTCGCGTAGTTAATGTTGGCTCCCGCCAATCCGCCATAAGAACCGCTATAGCCATTGGCGACGACGGCGCTTTCCTGCACGTCGTTCAGACCAATCGTGAGGTTGGTGGCGCCGCTGTTGTTTACGTTGAAGTAAGGATCGTTATAGTTTGCACCGTCTACGGTGAACAGGTTCGATGTCGCAGGCAAACCGTACATCTCGAAGTTGCCGCCGCCAAACGTCGAGCCCCCGGCCGTATTCACCACAGCTCCGGGAGTCGTGAAAGCCACGGCCGACAAATCGTTTCCCGGGTTCGGCAGAAGTTCCACCTGCTTCGAACTGAAGTTTGTATTCAGGTTGGCATCTTCGGTTTCAACCGTGGTTGCGGAGCCGGAGACCTCGATCGTTTCCGTGCTGTTTCCCAACGATAGTTGCAGGTTTGCTGTGGCGCTCGCGCCAAGGCCGATTTCGACGGCCTTGTCGACACTACGAAATCCGGTAACAGCGGCAGCAACTCGATAGGTTCCCGGCTGCAATAGTGAAAAATGGTATCCCCCGGTAGAATTTGTTTGGGTCGCTACCTTCGCTCCCGTCGCCACATTCGTCAGGGTCACGGCTGCATTCGTCAATACCGCTCCGGAAGGATCGGTCACTGTTCCGGCCAGTTCACCGGTGGTCGTCGTCTGCGCCCTCAGCAGCGAAGCGGAGATCACCATACACAACAACAACATTGCTGGAACACTGCGCCTCAACATTTTTTCTTGCCTCTCGACAGTCTGTTTCGCGTGCACAGACATCACACTGCGTGGATGTCCCACGCAAGCAAGTCCACGTCTACGCCAACAGAATGAAAGGCAAGGACCGTGCCATAACATCGAATGTAAGCAACTCGCTGTGTTCCCAGCAGATTGGTGCGAAGCTGTCACTGCAGAAATGTTCTGTTGCTATGAATTGGCATATGCAAAATGCAAATGGGGTACGCGAAAGCGTAGAGATCACGCGCGGACCAGCGTCGGGGAGAGCTCTGGCGCAAAACAAAACGGCAGGCAACCAGTGGCCTGTCTAGCAAACTGTTGGCTATGAGGATGTTGAATCGAGATCAATCAAAACTGCGCAGCGCGGCCGACCGGATTTCGATTCATTGTCGGATTCATGGGCGTGCCGACACAATCGCCGGAGTGGCATTGGACCGAGAGTCGCACTACCAGAGTGGCATCACTGTTCGGCGGAAACTCGAATGGGTACTTGGCTTTTTCTAACTTCGATTCCAGTGGCTGTAATGTTTTGTCCCCACTGTCGAAGTCCGCGGATTCGGTCGATTCAGAATCGATGGACACCAAAAAATCCGCTGACCCGGAGAGTTTGCCGACATTGCCCAGTTTGATCTCACGAGAGCGGCGCAATTTCTCCGCGGGCGTCAACGACCATTCTCCGTTGGGCAGCCGATGACTCTCCAACAAAGAAGGGTCCTTGCCGGTCAGCTTTTTGTATCGCGCCCGAATTCTCGTTTCATCATTGAGCTGGTTCTGCGCCTCCACCGGCGACGATGGTCCTCGCAGCAACGAAGGATTGGAGCCGACAGCCAATGCCCATTCATAAGCTCGCGCCGCAAGCTGTGTTTTCCCTTGCCTCTCATAAATCTCGCCCAGGTGTTCTGCGACGACACGTTCTTCACCCAGCAACCATGCAGCACGGACAAACAGCTCCGCGCGAGCGTTGTCGCCTTGCTGAAAGTAAACCCAACCCAAGGTGTCCCAAACCAACGAATACATATAAGTCTGGCGGAGCCCGGCATCCTTCGAAGAGCCCTGACCGTCAGCTACTCGGTCCAATTCCTGTATCGCCTCCTCGCCATACTTCTGTGCCGAACTGAGATCGGCCTTTCCCTCAGCCAGCGTGTACGCTACGTTGTTGAGGGTCATCGGGTCGTGCGGGTTATGGTCGACGGCCTGTTTCAAGTGTTCTACTCCCTTTTCAGGCTCTCCCGACTTCAAGTACACATCGCCCAGTTGGAATTGCAGGTCCGGATTGTCCGGAGTGTTCTTGACCGCGGCCTCTAGCACCTGCTGCGCCTCAGAATATTTCTCGGCCTGAGCGAGCAGCGCGCCCAAGGCTGAAGCTGCAACATGATTGGCCGGATCCGCTTTCAGCAGCTTGCGCCATTCGTCCATGGCATTCTCTGGTTTGCCCTGGAAAATGGCCATGCGGGCGGCGGTCTCATAGGCCCGAGGATCCGTGGGAGAGACTCGCTCTTCTTTCTCTAACTCGAGCAACGCCTCAGGGATGCGATTTTGGCGGGCCATGGTATATGCCAAAGCCAAATGAGCTCCCTTGTAATCCGCTTGTTTGGCAATAAGCTTATCCAGCAACTCCTCCGCCTTCTTGAAGTCTCCTGTCTGGAGCGCCATGCTGGCATCCCGAAATAGATCACCTGCGGCCGTCGGCTCCGCCTGTCCGCCGAGGATTGCGCCCGTTGCCGTCAGACGAATGTAGTTGTACTCGTCGTCAGACAGCACCTTCCCGAATTTGCGATATTCATCCCATTCACTGAGCTCCACTTCGTTCTTCTTGATGACGAGCACCCGATCCGTTTCCATGATGCCGTTTGCGATTCGCGTGTCCCCGCTATAGTCGACAAAGGAGTTGCTCTGATGACAGGAAGCCGGTGCAGTTGCCTCATATCCTTTCGGCAATTCGACCCGCGAGTGATAAATAACCTTTCCCAGTGCTCCTAGCAGCAACGGCTCTTTTAGTTTCTTTTCGGGAGATCCGCTTGGAACTTCCATGCCCAACGGAGGCAAAGGAGCTACAATCTGACGGTTTTCCCAGTCGGCGTAGTTCTTGCGTTCGTAATCGTAAGAAATTTCAAAAGGCTTATCGATATCGTCCGGCGGCGTGATCTTTACGTTGCTCACTTCTCCGCCGAAATTGAGCCGGTACGAGAATTGCTGCACGGTCTCATTCCATTTGGACTCAGCCACCTGCCGAAAAACCGTGCGCATCAAGACTTCGGCATCACCGTGGTAGTACTGGTTGATGTGGCCTTTGAAAACTCCGTCGCCCCCAAGTTTGCCCTCGGTCGTAAATTTTTGCTCCTGCGCAAACGGAGGGTTGGCCGGTGTTGTCACCAGCGACGGCGCCTTGTTCGAAGGAATTATCAGCGCTTGCTTGTTCCGCAATGTCAACAAAAGCAATCCATAAGGAGCAACTTCCGGAGTCGTATCAAGCCACAAGAGACTCTCCCCCTGCGGAACTGCGGTGATCACGTGGTTGAATTGCGCCGGAGAAGGAATATCCGGATCTAACCTTCGCTGGGAGTGAATCAAAACCGGCCAGGCATCGATGCGCACTGCCTTCAGGAGCGCCGCCAGGAGCGTGTGCTTGTCCTTACAGTCGCCATAGCCGTTGTCGAGCACGTCGTCCGCGGCATGCGGTTGATACCGACCTATACCGAAATCCAGACCGATGTAGTGATACTTGAGCGAGACAAACTTATAGAGCGCATGAATTTTTTCATCGTCGGTTTTCAGACCTTTCGTCAGTTCCGTAGCCTTGGCCTGAATGGCAGGCGTAACTTGGAGAGGTTCTTTCTGTAAATCTCCGTACCACCGCCCCACGTCCTGCCAACTCTCAAATGTCGTTATTTGCACATCTGGATTCGGCGGGATTCGTTGTGGCAGTTCGTCCGGATCGTTTTCCTTCAGGACGAGGTTGCTGCGCGTCCAGCGGTAGATTCGACGTCCGCCTTCTTCTTTTATCTCCGGCTTGAACTCGGGACTCGCGATCTTGACGTACTTTCCGCTGGGAAAACTGATCTCCAGCCGCTCGTCCTTCGCGATCGCACTCTTGGTAAATGAGTACTCACTCCAGAACTGCCCCACAACTTGCGGCTTGAGAATACGATGCCGCACCGAATATTCCAGCACATCCCCGACTCCGAGCCCCTTCACCGCGACGTGCTTCTCATGAATATCGCTGTATAGGGGAGCCGTGCGGGTCACGTCGCCGGGCATATCCTGAATGTTGTAGTCCGGAGTCTTGACGAGGGTTCCGTCAGGTTTGCGCACCCGCACATAGTCGATCTCGACTACTTCGTTTGCGCTGGTGTACGTGAAACTAAGAACTGCGAACGCCTTCACGCCCGCTTCGGCGAGCATTCTCACTTGTGCGGTAACTTCGCGAGTACCCGTACCATCCTGCGCAGCAGTGATCCGGGTACTCAGTTCTTCAATTACGTAGGCTTCTTTCGAGAAATCCGTCGCGGGAGGGGATTGCTTCGCGCCGGCACTCGTCTGGGCGGACGCAACAGAAACGACGAGCAGCGACAGCAGGGCGAAAAACCACGTTCTGGGCAACATGCAAAGGCGTTCGGCAGCGAACGCCCATTCTACTATTTCTTTCCGCTCACCGCGCCCAGGCACTTTCCATACAGCTCCAGCAACTTTTCGGCATAGTCTTCGGGCTTGGCGGCTGCACCGGAGCCCTGAAAGCCGACACCGCTCGAGGTCACACGCCCGTAGCCGGTGGTCATGGCAACAAATTTCATCAAATCGAGTGCGATATCTTCATTGCGGCGCGCTGCGCCCGAGCCCGTGGCAGGTGCTTCTTCCATGATTCCCTCTCCTCTACCAGAAATGACGGGGATCTCGTCGTCTTCCTCAAAGTCCTGCATACGATGAATGACGAGGTTCATGACGATTTCCAACAGCTTCTCGTAGCGATGATAGCAGAGCATGCAGAGGATCGGTTTCCGCGCGCCCACCACACTGTTGTCATTCCGAGACGGCGAAGCAGTCGGGGGAATCTGTTGTCGCATGCAGCGGATAGGCTGCTGCCAACAATAGGTGCCTTCCTTCGGTCGGAATGACCAAGCTTTGGGAAAGGTCGACGTCTGCTCTACGCTTCTTCCGCCAGCAGGCGCACCTTCTTGCCGAAGATCGTGCCGTGCACCGTCAACACCGGACCAATCAGCGCGTACGTCCATCCAGACCAGCCGGGATGATGGAGCGCTGCAAAGAATGCCAGCACTGCGATGAGGACCATTAAGCAGTTCTCCTGTACAGCATTCCGCGTCTCCTGAGTTTCCGCCGGACTGAGCTCCAGTTCGTGTCGTAACTTGTAAGCGTGCGCGTACATCAGAAGAAACAACATGAACACAGATGCGAATCCCACGGCGTAGATACGCATGACAACGGAGGCCTGCACCTCGCTGAGGCTGTTGGGCACGAAGGAACCAATGAGTTCCAGAAACAAGGTGGTGAACACGAACTTCAGCGGGTACACATAGAACAGAACCACAAACAGAAGCAAGACGTTCAGAACCATCGTGTACGTGTCCTCGAGGCCGTAACGGCGCGAGAAGATGTAGTGCGCTCTCCAGATCATCACCAGTTGGGCGAAGCAGACGGCGAAGGGCACGAAGCCGCGCATGGCCGTCATAAGTTCAGCGTAGTTGCGTGGCACTTCCAGCGACACGACCAGCAGTGTCAGGGCAAAGCCGAAGACAACATCGCAGAATGCCTCCAGACGCGTAATCTCGCCGCTGCGCCAGCGAAAATACTTTTCGGGCAGCAATCCACGGCGATGTTCTGAAGGCAATTCGTGCGCGGCCGCGATTTGCGCATGGACGGAACTTGGCGCCGCATCGCCGCGTGATCGGTGGCTGTGTCTGTGGCTCATGGTGTTGGGATTCTGCCGCGTCCACGCGCGCTTGGCAAGAGCGCGGGTGTCCGATGTGGACGCCGTGAGGCGAGGGTAGTTACTCCAAACGTACGACGGCGCCATGTGTATCTACGATCACTGCGGTTGTTTGTCCGTTGTGTTGCTATTTCCGCGTAGTTCCTCCCCCCGAAACTCGTTCTCTCTAAGAATCAACGCTTGACGTCAACCCCGAATCATTCGGACTAGGAGCCGCATTTATGAAACATCTCGTGTCGCTGTGCGCTCTAGTACTTGCGGGATTTTTGCCGGCATTCGCTTCGATTCATCACACAAGCACGAATCCTCAGAATCAATTCCACTTTCAACCGACCGGGCATCGCGCAGCACAGGCGGCAGCACACAAGGCCTCACGGAAGCAAAACCATCGGATGGAAAAACTCCACGGGCCAGCATCGAAGACGATAGGCCCAACCGCGAAATCACAGTCCACATCTGCGAAGAAGGTACGAAGGCATGCCGTGAATCCGCCCATTGGGAAGACTGGCTTTCTCGCGGCAACCCAGATTGTCGCAGGAGGAGCAACCTACTGGCCCGCGCTGGAAGGGGACTTCAACGGCGACGGCAAAAGCGACATTGTATCTGAGGTCGCGAACTACGACACCAACACCAGTTCCTATGTCTACTCCATCTCTGTCGTACTCGCGAATGGGGATGGGACCTTCCAACTCCCTGTCCTTACCACAATTACCGACACCTGCCCTGCGCTGCTCGTCGCAGATCTCAACGGGGACGGCAAGTCTGACCTGATCATCGGTCATTCTGCGAATAACTGTGGGAACACAAACACGAATCCGACCTTTGACGTGTGGCTCAGCAACGGCGACGGCACATTTACGCCCAGCGCAAACGTGAACAATACCATTCCCACGACGGGTCTTTCGGGCGGCACTCTTGCCGATGTAAACGCCGATGGCAAACTCGACGCGGTGCTAGTCGACGACAACAATCCTTCCAACGTCTGGACGCTGCTGGGGAATGGGGACGGCAAATTCCAGGCACCTACATCGGTCGCTCTGAGTGGCCAGGCGGGATACAACACGATCGTCGCCGATCTGAGTGGTCACGGCTGGCTTGATATCGCCGACAACGACTACAACACAAACCAACTCACAGTCTTTTTGGCGACCTCGGCGACAACCTGGGCTCCTCCTGTTGCGTATGCAACTGCCGACGGCAACTACTACGCTTGCAACTCCACCGGCTCCGGCATGTCTGTGGGCGACCTGACGGGCGACGGCAAGGCCGAAATCGTCAACGCCAATTGTAGCGACTCCGGCAACGACATCACTGTCTATGTGAATAATGGCGATGGCACGTACGCAACCGGCGTCTATTACAACGGTGCCATGAGCGGAGGAGCAAACTCAGGGCCAGCGGTTCTCGACACGGAAGCAGTCACAATCGCCGACGTCAATGGCGACGGGATGGCTGACATTATCGCCTCCAACAATGACAGCAGCGACGTCACGATTCTGCTCGGAAATGGCGACGGCACGGTAACTGTTCCAACCGTGGGATATGCCTATGGTGGAAACCCATGGTTCAACGGTCCCATCGCAACGTCCCCGATCGTGGCTGATTTCAACGGCGACAGTTTTGCTGACATCGTCGTGCCTGACCAGGAATTCAACTTCGTATATTTCAGGGGCTACGGTGACGGGAGCTTCCGCTCTGCTCTCGACTACTATGCTCCCAGCAATGGGTATTCCTGGACCCACGGCATCGCGACGGGAGACTTCAACAAAGACGGCCACCCCGATTTCGTCATTGGCAACATCTGCACCAGTTGCGTCACGCCGATGGGAATCACCGTCTTTTTGTCGAATCCCGACGGCAGCATGCAGCCCGGCGTGAACTACGGCACGACCTCTTACTTCGGATACGTGGCCGTAGCCGACTTCAACGTTGATGGCAAACTTGACATCGCCGCCACCGACGAATCGACCGGAATCGTGCAGATCTTTAATGGCGATGGCACGGGTAACTTCACGCCCGGTGCTACGTTCAACACTGACCTCGCCAGCAATTCGCCTAACAGTCTGGTGGTCGGTGTTTTCAACAAATACGGATACCCCGACCTGGCCATCGCTAACCCGGGTGGTTGCGACATTTCCATTTTGCTGAATGATGGCGCGGGAAACTTCCCTACCCCCATCCCGATCACTCTCAATTACTGCGTGTATCGAGGATTCGCTTTGGCTGACTTGGGGAACGGCAACCTCGACATCGTGGCCCCGCTGTATTGGGAAAGCGCAATCGCGGTGCTCCTTGGAAATGGCGACGGAACCTTCCAGACGGAGCAGGATTTACTCTTGCCGGCGTCATGGCCCACAGCACTCACACTCGCCGATCTCCGTGGCGTAGGCATACTCGATGCGGCAGTCGTACTGGACCAGGGTGGCGGTCAAGATATTACCGTCGCTCTAGGCAATGGCGATGGAACCTTTGGCGCATTCTCCACCCCTGTTCCTAGTTCGCGTCAGGACTACAATCTCGATAGCCCCAGTCCGGTGGATATCAAGGCTGCCGATGTCGATGGAGACGGCAAACTCGACCTCGTCTACTCCAACAACGAGTACGGTACCGTCGGTGTCCTGTTCGGCAAAGGCGACGGAACTTTCTATGATCCGGTCGAATATCCCGTTGGCCAATACAACTGGGGCCTGGCCGTGGTCGATGTCAATGGCGACAAAGCGCCCGACGTCGTTACCGCGAGCGATAAGTTCGCCGGTGTAACTGTCCTGCTCAACAACAACGGGAACGCGTCACTCGGAGCCTATACCGTCGTATCTGACGCTCCGGGAGCAACCATCCCTGCCGGCCAGACTGCGACGTTCACGCTCACCATCACACCCAAGAATCACTACAACGGAACCATCACCTTTGCTTGTCCTTCGGGTCTGCCGGATCTGACCGCCTGCACCTTCAGCCCGATCTCGGTGGCCCTCGATGGACTGACAACAGTGACGACAAAACTGACTATCACGACCACGGCTCCGACGACCCCGTCGACGCGGCTGCACGCTGCGCTCGATCCTCGCCGGAATCCGCGTTCGCGAACCTTCCCAATGTTGTTGGCAAGCCTGACCGGTCTGGGAGTCTTTGGCCTCATCGTGGCTGGCAGCTTCAACAAAAAGCGTATTCTCTGGAGCGTTCTGGGAGTGCTCGCTCTCACCTTGTCGTTCTTCTTCGTCGGCTGTGGCGGATCCAGCAAAAGCCACCCCACGCCCTCAAAGTCCGCGACTACATCCGCCGTTGCCACTTCCGCAGCCACGGTGGTGGCCGGACAACCGGTCACCTTCACGGGAACCGTGACCGCGGCGTCGGGCACACCGACTGGATCGGTCGCTTTCCTTGACGGCACCACAACTCTTGGCACTGGAACGCTCAGCAGCGGCGCTGCTACCTACCAGACGTCCGCTCTGTCCGCCGGGGTCCACAACATCACCATCTCTTATGCCGGAGACTCCAACTTCAACGGCAGTAATTCCTCTCCGCTCAGCGAGACGGTGCAGAACCCGGGCACGCCCGCTGGTTCCTATACCGTCACCGTCACGGGCACAGGAACAGCCGGAACGAATGGCGTCGGTACGCCGAATCAATCCGTCAACCTCAACCTGACCGTTCAGTAAGCGCACGGCGGTTTGAATCTGAAGCGGCCGGAGAATATCCGGCCGCTGTTTTGTTTTCTACTCTGATTAGGCGCGTGGGTGGCAAACGCTGCAACTATCGCTTCACTTCACTCATCAGCGCGAGCAGGTTGTCCTCACTGTCGCGAAAGAAAGTCATCCACAGGTCGTGGTCCGGCATGCGTGCGATCATGTGGGGCTCATCTTCAAAGCGAACGCCTTTTTCCTTCATCCCGGCGTGTGCCGCTTTGATGTCCGGCACCGCGAAATAGAGGATCGACGCCGCATGGTCGAACTCCGGCTTCTCCGGACGATCGAGCATCAGGCGCACTCCGTTGCAGTCGAAGAAGGCGAGCCCCGGAGGTGCTTTAAACAGCAGCTTCAGTCCCAGAACTTTTTCGTAGAAGCCGGCCGCGCGCTCCACATCGTGGGTGCGGATCTGAATCTGTCCCAGGCGCGTGATTCCCGGACCGCTGATGCCCGTTGTCATCGTCGCAATCTCCATCTTGAATTAGTTAGCATAGCTAACTATCATTTAAATTCAATGTCAACGAAAAAACGCGGCCTGCGAAATACCAAAAACACTCGAACCTGCCTCACAAGTGGTTTGCCGGAAAACCCAAGCGAACCTCAGGGGCTAAAGCCCGCGTCTTTGTTGAACTCTGACGGCACGGCTGAAAGCCGCGTCCTTCCCAAACCCATTCGTCCGCTTCCCAAGCCGATTCGTGACCTTCCCAAGCCTACTCGTGCACTTCTCAAACCTATGCATGAGATCGACTCCAGTTCAGCGGAAAGCCGAGACCGGGAGCCAAGAGCCGGAAGCCAGAGGCCGGAAGCCGTATCCGTTGCCGACCGCCTGCACTCGGCTGCGATCCATCTGCTTCGCCGCGTGCGCAAGCAAGATGTTGCCACTGGAGAAGGCCCAGCCCGCCTTTCGGCACTCTCGGTCCTGGTGTTCGGCGGTCCGAAGACGCTCGGCGAACTGGCTGCTGCCGAGCAGGTCAAGCCGCCAACCATGAGCCGCGTCGTGGCCGGGCTCGCGCGCAGCCGCCTTATCGATATTGCAACTGACTCGCAGGATGCCCGCCGCATGCAGATCCGCGCGACCGCCAAAGGCCAATCGATACTGCACAAGGCACGCGAGCGCCGCATTGCCTATCTCGCCGCGCATCTGGACCGCCTGACGCCGGAGGAACTCAAATCCCTCAGCGACGCCGTCGAAATCCTTTCTCAGATGTTGCAGAAGTGGGATTAACTTTTTCGTTCTTCCGTAACGCACGCTCGATTACCATGGGCACGTGAAATTAACAGCTTCCTTCGCTGATACTAAAGGGTCTTAGTGTACGGGTCTCAGGTTCCAGGGGCGGTCGCTCCGAAATTGTAGACGGATTTGCGGTTACGGCTAAGCCCTCCCCAGCGCGTACATCTTAAAAATATAGCCGTTCGAAAGGATCGTAGTGTCGCGTTCGCGGGCTATCGTGACAGTCGCCGGTGTGTTGTGGCTGGTGCATGTCGGTGTGGTGTGCGTGCTCGGCGACCACGGCCGAGGGCCCCTGGTCTCGGACATCATTCAGCTGAGCCTCGGGGGATTTCTCGTCGCTTCGCTGGTTCTTGCGGCTGGCCGCTCGGAAGGCATGGCGCGCGCCTTCTGGCATCTGAGCACAGTCGCCTATGGGCTGTGGATGATCGGACAAGCGCTGGCCGTTTACAACGATCTTCACGTGACTGCGTTCGCCGAGTGGACCAGCAATCTGCTCTTCAGTTTCTGGTTCGTGCCATTGGCCATGGCGCTCTTTCTTGATCCCGACCACGAAACCGGACGCCTCGACTCGCTCATGGCGCTCGACTTCGTGCAGGGCGTGCTGGTCTGCCTCGCCGCGTACGTCTATTTCTTCTACCTCCCGAAATCCGAATCACCGACCGAGTTGGCGCATGAAGTCTGGGCTCCTTATTTCGGAGCCTATGGCCTGGTATCGGCAGCGTTCATCTTGCGCGGTATCGTCGCGCGGTCGCGCGACGTGCGCTGGCTTTTTGGAACGATGGGAGCGTTTCTCGCCTTCTCCGGTTGCGTGGACGCCACCTATTACTACGGCCCGGGGCGCGGCACACAACCGGGCCAGTGGTTCGATCCTGTCTGGAGCGCACTGCTGATAGTCCCAATGATCCTGGCAACGATCTGGCAACAGGCAGAATCACCCGCACTCGCGCTCGACTCGCGGCCTCAGGAAAAACGAATCTACGCCGAGCTTTTCTATCTGATCTATCCGTTCGCCGTGCTGTTCATGTCGCTGCGGATCGCGCGCGAGCACATGTCTCTGGCCGCCTTGATCGTGGGCCTTTCCTTCGTCTGCTCGACCGCGCGCCTGCTGGTAACGCAGCACCGGCTGCTGAAAACAAAAGACGCCCTGCGCCGCGAAGCCTCCCACGACAGCCTCACCGGATTGTGGAACCATAAAGTCATTCTCGACATCCTGGGGCGCGAACTGGTACGCGGCGAGCGCGACCGCCAGCCTGTGGGCGTGATCATGGTGGATGTCGACCACTTCAAGGCGATCAATGACACCCGCGGGCACGCGGCTGGCGACGTCGTATTAAGCATCATTGCCAGCGGCATTGCGGCCATGGTAAGGCCCTACGACTCGGTTGGGCGTTACGGCGGAGAAGAGTTCCTGATCATCGCTCCGGGCTGCGGCCTCGGAGAAACATGGGAACTTGCCGAACGCGTGCGTGCGCACGTCGCCTCCTGCAGCATCATGGCTGGAGGTTCGCACGTGAAGGTTACGCTGAGCCTGGGCATTGCGACGGGAGAGACGGCAGCTGATACCGAAAAAGCTCTGCACGCCGCCGATACCGCGATGTACGCCGCCAAGCGCGCCGGCCGCAACCGCGTCGAGCCCAGCCTGGAGCGCGCCGCAGGAGCTGGACAAAGCAACTCCGGTGCGAACGAACGCGACTTCTGGATCTAATATCCTTCTGCTCGGTAAACAACTGGCAGATTTCCAAACATGCTTCATCTGTGACCGGCATCACTGACAGCTCTCCGGCTTTGTGCTGCTATGGCGGGGTAGATCTCCCGCCTCCCCGAAGAGCACGCCTCAGTCGGACTCACCCACACTAAGAGGCGGTTTCCTATAGGAGATTTTTCCATGTTACGAAAAATGCGCAGCCTTCTAATTCTCTTACCCTGCATCATCCTAACCAGCAGCAGCTTCTTAAGAGCCCAAACGATCTATCGTCCGGGAAACTTAGGGCCGGGGGACTATAAATTCACGACCGTTGATTCACCGGGGCTCTACCAAGAGGTCGACAACGGCAATTTTGTTACCTGGGTCAACAACAGTGGGCTCGTGAGCCAGCAATACATCGGAGTTGATGGAAACATGCACACCGCTGTTCTCCTTAAGAACAGATGGAAGGTCATCGACGTCCCTGGGGCAAGCAACACGGCAGGGACGAATGCCAACTCAGAAGGACAGATCGCTCTGACATACTGGGGAGCGGATGGTCTCGCGCACCTGGCCATCTGGAAAGATAGCGAATACTCCTACGTCGAGGATCCGTGTCCGGCTGAATACACGTACGGCGTTGCCGTTGGGATTAACGACTGGGGACAGGTAACCTCCTACGTCGTTGACCCCAATGGCATCTCCTTCGCATGTGTGGGAAGCCCGGCTTTTCCCAGTCGTGGCGCAGTTTTCGGATTTCCCGGCGCAGGCGGCACGATTCCAATTATGACCAACGATTTGGGCGTCACGGTGGATGCCTATTGGGACGCGCAGGCCGTTCAGCACGGATTTGTCCACCGCATGATTGGCGATGTTTTTGTCTCTGTCGACTTCCGGGGAGGGACCAATAGCTGGGTACAAGGCATCGACGACGAAGGCATCATGAATGGGTCCGCACAACTCGACACCAACGGCAATTGGGCTGGATTCGAGATCATTGGCAGCCACACCGAAGAGTGGAATATGCCGGGCGCGGTGCAGACGGATCTCTTCGTCATCACCAATAACCTGCGAATAGCTGGGCTTTATCAATCCGCCGACGGAGTCTGGCACGGCTTCGTGGCGACGCCCAAATAAGTGGCTAGACTACCGCGGTTTCGACGTTTACCTTGCGCAGGAACTCGGCGGCTTCTTCGGGAATGACCGTGTTGATGAACATGCCGGAGCCGAGTTCGAAGCCAGCCGTCCGCGTAAGGCGGGGGATCACGCTCATGTACCAGTGGAAGTAGCGGACGCCGACGCATTCGGCGGGCGCGGTACGAATCGTGAAATTGAAATCCGGATTCTCCAGACCGTGATAGAGCTTCGCCAGCACCGTACGTAAAACGCGGCCGAGGTCGGTAATCTCTTTCGAACTGATATCGCCGAAGCTGGCCATGTGGCGCCGCGGATAGATATGCGTGCAGAAAGGCGCAGGCGATGCAAATAATTCCGCCGCCACGAAGTGCTCGCTGGTGAGCACCACGCGTTTCTGCTCCTCCAGTTCCTCTTCGATCATCTGGCAGAAGATGCAGCAGCCGAAATCATCGTAGTGACGCAAGGCCTCCTGAAAGCGCTGCCGCACCTGGTAGGAGATCACGGGCGTGGCAATCATCTGCGAGTGCGGATGTTCCAGGCTGGTGCCTGCGTCGGTGCCGTGATTCTTGAAGATCGTGACCTGCGCGATGCGCGGATCGAGGCTCAGCTGGTCGTACCGCATTTTGTACACACGCAGGATGTCGGCGACGTGCGAATCGGGCATGAGAGCCATGGCCAGCGAGTGATCGGGGGTCTCCACGATCACGTCATGCTCTCCGAACCCGCCTAGCGAGCGCCGGGAACGATGGATGGTGCGCTCCGGTTTGCAATCGGGAGACAGCGCCGCGAACTTGTTCGGAATGACGCGCACCTTCCAGCCGTTGCCATCGTGAATCCGAAGAATCTCTGGCGGCGTCTGGCTCTCGTGTCCGGGACAAAACGGGCATTTTTCCGAAAAAGAATCCAACGGCTTGCTTTGCCGATGCACCGCCATCTGGTCGGGACGCTTGGCGCGCTCGGTGGCGATCACGACCCATTCTTTCGTCATGAAATTCTGGCGGAGCTCGGGCATGAAGAAACCTCCTGCAACTTTCAAGTTCATTGTACGAACAGGCGGAAGCATCCACCACGGCACGTGTGGACGTAGCACAGAAATCTCGCGGGGCCGAGAGTAGAATGTGCGCGAAACGCCAACGGAGACCGTGCAATGAAGATGCCAAGAAAGATTTGCTCTGCTGCTCTGTGTCTCACGCTCTGCTTGATTGTTCCCGCGCTTGCACAGGAGTTGCCCAAGCTCAGCCGTCCCGAGGAAGCCGGTTTTTCATCGGAGCGTCTGGCGCGGATCACGTCATTTTTTCAGGGCGAGGTCGACAAAAGAGAGATTCCGGGCGCCGTCCTCGTGGTCGCGCGTAACGGCAAAATCGTGTACCGGCAGGCCGTTGGATATCAGAATCAAGACAGCAAAACTCCGATGAAGTCCGACGCGGTGTTCCGCATCTTCTCGATGACCAAGCCCATCGCCACCGTCGCCGTGATGATGCTGGCCGAGGAAGGCAAGATCGACGTGATGGCGCCGGTCGCGCAATATCTGCCCGAGTTCAAGGACGTGAAGGTTGGAGTAGAGAAAACGGATCCTGCAACTGGAAAGCCCACGCTCACGCTCGAGGCGCCGGTGCGTGCGATGACCGTGCAAGACCTGCTGCGGCATACCTCGGGCCTTGTCTACGGTCCGTTCGGAAATACGCTCGTACATCAGGCCTATAACAAGGCAAATCTTTTTGACGACGGCCAGACGGTGGCCGAGTTCGTCACCAAGATTTCAAAGCTGCCGTTGGCTCATCAGCCCGGATCGACGTGGGAGTACGGCATGTCGGTCGACGTCTTGGGGCGCATCGTCGAAGTGGTTTCGGGTATGACGTTTGATCAGTTCATCGACGAGCGCATCACCAAGCCCCTGGGCATGCATGACACCGCTTTCTATCTGAACGCGGCACAGGCAGCGCGTCTTGCAGAACCTCAGGTCGACAAGGCGACTGGCAAGAAGCCGCAGTTTGGCGATGCCAAGGATCTCACGAAAGAAAAAGTGAAATTTTTCTCGGGCGGAGGAGGAATGCTTTCGACCGCGTCCGATTACGCGCACTTCTGCCAGATGCTGGTCAATGGTGGAGAGCTCAACGGTGTGCGTTTGCTGTCGCCGAAGACTCTGGCGGTCATGACATCGGATCAACTGCCGCCCAACGCCGCGCGGGTAGGGATGCTCGAAGCCACGCAGGATCTAAGCCCACTTCCAGAGCTAGGTCAGAGTTTCGGACTTGGCTTTGCAGTTCGCACCGACCTGGGACACTCCGCGGTTTCCGGTTCGGTGGGCGATTACTTCTGGGCGGGAGCTGCGGGAACTTATTTCTGGATCGATCCGCAGGAGAAACTCTACGCGGTCATGATGCTGCAGATGCCGTTTGTGGAAGTGGGCCCTTACCGCCGCGCATTCCGCGAGATTGTCTACGGCGCGCTGGTGCACTGAAAAAATGGAGTAACCCGTAGCAGTAGCACCAACGGACATCATCTTTCAAGAAGAAAATCGACCTATTAAATCGTTTTTTGCGTGCGTTTGGCACTGGCGCGAATCCCCGTGTTTGTGTAGGATGGCGGCGTTCAACAAGCTAGCCCAGAGACTGTCCCCTGCCTGTTTCATCAGGTAAAAAGGAGGATCCCATGCGGTCCGCTCTTCTTGGTTTCGTTTCCTCTTTCGTGAAACTTTCATTCCTTGCCACGGCACTGCTGCTGCCCTCGCTCGTCTGCGCCCAGGCGTACTTTGGCACCGTTAGTGGCGAATTAACGGACGCCACCGGAGCGGTGGTGCAAGGCGGCAATGTCCTCCTCACGGACCAGCAGAAGGGGTTTTCCTTCACCGCCACTTCAGACAATAGCGGCCGATACCTGTTTCGCTCTATCCCGCCGGGGACCTATCGCGTGTCCGCGGAGGTGAAGGGCTTCGAGAAGGTGATGAGCGAGCCCTTTAAGGTCGACATCAATCAGAACGTCACCACGAATCTCGCGCTCAAAGTAGCGGGCGCCAGCCAGACTGTGCAGGTAGAAGGACGCGCCCAGGCCATTCAGACCGAAGATGCCGAGACCGGACAGGTTGTTAATCGCAAGTTCATCAACGATCTTCCCCTCATCGACCGCAGCGTCGTTGCTCTCACCTCGCTGGCTCCGGGCGTCACCGAGATGGACGACCAATGCGGCGCTGGTTGTACGGGCACGAATTTTGTCTCGAATGGCAGCCGCGGGTCAACCGCGGATATTTTGTCCGACGGCGCATCCGTGACCAATTCCGAGCCGAATGGCGGCATCACGCAGGCGACTTACCTTCCCTCTCCCGAAGCGGTCGAAGAGTTCAAAGTCGAGCAGACGAACTTCAGCGCTGAATACGGATTTTCCGGCGGATCAGTGGTCAACATGATCACGCGCTCGGGGACGAACAAATTCCATGGCAGCGTGTATGACTTCGTGCGCGACCAGTCGCTCGATTCCAACAACTGGTTCAACGATCACTACGGAGTGCCGATTCCGGCGTTGCGCCGCAACAATTACGGCGGCACCATCGGAGGGCCCATCTTCAAGAACAGGACCTTCTTCTTTTTTGACTACGACGGGTTACGCCAGAGCGGTCTGGGCACGTCGCAGGCCGGCGTTCCTACAGACCTGATGCGCGCGGGTGATTTCGGCGAGGTCTGCGGTGCCAACGGAGGAACGTTCAATAGCGCCGGGCTCTGCAGCGCAGGAGCTGGCCAACTCTGGGATCCCTACCAGCGCATCTACGACGCTAACGACGGCGTGGCCATTCGGATGAATCCCAACAGCTTCATTCCGTTCAACAATCTTGCGAAATACGCTAGCCCCGGGAATCCAAAAGTGCCCAATGCGATACAAGCGAATGTTCCAGGCAACCTGATCGATCCCGTGGCGCGGAAAATGATGACCTACTTCCCGGAGCCCAACATCGCGGGCAACAACATCTACGACAACTTTATTGCTTCTGGCGCGACCAAAAGCTACAACGACCAGTTCGACATCAAGATCGATCAGCGTTGGACCCAGAACAACCTGATGAGCGTGAAGTATTCGCAAGAGTGGAGTCATGGCTCGTCTTTCAATTGCTTCAAGAACTTCACCGATCCGTGCGAGGGCGGACCGAATAGGTCGACCGCGCACCTGTTCGCGATTAACGATACGCAGACGATTACGCAAACCTTATTGCTCAACGTGACGTTGGGCTTTACCCGCGGCGCATCGCATATCGACGCCTACAATCCGCAAGGCGTGAACGATCCGCTCAGTCAGTTAGGATTTCCGTCCTATTTGCAGAGCAACGGTTTCAACGGCGTGCCACCAATGTTTATCAGCCAGTACTTCAGTGCCGGTTTTGCGAGTATCGGAACGGATCCGTATGGCAACTACCGTCTCGGCCAGGACACTGGCCAGCTCTCTGCGACGCTCGACAAGGTTCATGGCGCGCATGAGATTAAATTTGGTTTCGATGGACGTATCCACCAGATCAACTATATCCAGACCAACGCACCGCTGGGCTATTTCAATTTCGACACAAGCGGAACGGCTGCCTGCCCAGGCAACGGCAAGACCGGAATCGATGCCTGCGGTGGCGACTCGATGGCCAGCTTCATGATGGGCCAGATGAACAACTCGTATTACGAGATCCAGACACGCCCGGCCACCACGAACTATCAATACGGATTCTTTGTCCTCGACAACTGGAAAGCGAGCCCGAAGCTGACTCTGAATCTCGGCTTGCGGTATGACGTTACGCTGCCACGCACGGATCGGTACAACCGTCAGAACTGGTTCAATACAGAGGTGACCAGTCCTCTGGGCGGCGGCAGTCTTCCTTACACTGATCCTGTTACGGGCCAGCCCGCCACTCTACAACTGAAGGGCGGCGAAGTCTTTGCTACTCCAAGTGATCGCAAAACCTATGTGACCGACTGGCACGACATTCAGCCGCGGTTCGGATTCGCCTATCAGTTTGCGCCGAAGATGGTGGTGCGCGGAGGCTACGGAATTTACTACGGGCAATCGCGTTCGGGTGTCACTGGCGTCGTCCCCTTCGGCAATGCCGGCTTCAACCAGTACACCAACGTGATCAGCACATTCCAGAACGACGGCGCAACTCCGTATCTGCACCTGAGCAATCCGTTTCCCAACGGGCTGCTTCAGCCCGCGGGAAGCTCGCTCGGCCTGATGAACGATGTGGGATTTGGAGCGAACGGTCCGTTGCGTACATTGGCGCAGAATCGCACACCGCAAGAGCAGAGCTGGAGCCTCGGAGTCGAACGGCAACTCCCTTATAACGTGGTGATCAACGCGGAGTACATCGGAAAAAAAGGAACGCATCTTCCTTTTAGCGGAACGAGCTACGGTTTCATGCACCTTGGCCCGTTTATTGAGAACCTGCCGATCGACAGCCCTGATCCGAACAACGCATGCGCAAATTTCTCGGTAGCGTGCGTGAACAGCTATGTGAACAACCCCTTCGCCTCGGTAATTACGGATCCGAACAGCACGCTCTCGAGCCCGCAGGTTCAGTACTCGCAGCTGCTGGAGCCTTATCCGCAATTCACGAGCGTTTCGGCGGACGCCCAGATGATCGCCAGTTCGATTTATCACGGGTTGCAACTGCTCGCCGAGAAACGGTTCTCCAACGGCTTGCAGTTCCTGGCGACCTACACGTGGTCAAAGTCGATCGACGACTCTTCGCAAGCCGATGACAACGTGACGTGGCTCGGCAGCTTCAGCAGCCTGCAGGATCCGAACAAGCCATGGCTGGAGCGCAGCTTGTCGACGTTCGACATTCCCCATGTTATTCAGTTGAGCTACAGCTACGATCTGCCGTTTGGGCGCGGGCGTGCACTCCTTGGCAACATGCCGCGATGGGCCGACCTCATCGTTGGCGGATGGAAGACCAACGGAATCTGGCGCATCGCCGATGGACGGCCTCTGGCGTTCACCCTTGCCGACGGTGTGGCGCTGCCAACCTATGGCGGGCAGCGGCCGAACCTTGTCGGGAAGCCGACGCGGGCCGCCCACGACATTGTCGACCAGTACTTCGCCAACACCAGCGTTTTCCAGCGCACACCGGACTACACTCTGGGCGACGCTCCGCGAGCGTATGGTGGACTTCGCTCGCCATGGACTTTCACAACGGACTTGTCAGTTGCCAAGCAGTTCGTGATACGCGAGGAGATGAACGTGGAGTTTCGCATCGAAGCACAGAACGCGTTCAATCACCCCGTGTTCGGCACGCCCAATACGTCGGTGGACGATCCGAGCTTCGGACAGATCAGCTACACATCAGTCGGCCCGCGAGAGGTACAGTTAGCGATCAAGTTCAACTTCTAATCGAGAAAACTTAGCTCTTCAAATGGCGTCATTCTGATCTGGCTACTTTTCAGGCCAAGACCCGGAATGACGCTTTTTTTCGTCTGGCTCAAAGTTCCGAGGTCCTACATGGAACACTGTAGTGCCCCGCTGGAACCACGCCATTTACACTCACCGTCAGATTGGGTGTTTCTGCCCTTGGGGTGCTCGGCGCACATTTCAGTCCGCGCCATAGCAGCGGTGGAATTCTCGTAAGCAGACCAACAGATGGCACAGGGCAAGCGCGCCCAGCGCCTCAAGCCTTTATGAGCACAACTGAATCGGGTCCAAAAGAACCGCAGCTTCGGGTTGACGATGACCGGCTCTCGCGCATCGTGGAATCGGCGCGGCTGGGGACTTGGGATTGGAACATCGAAACCGGCGAGTTGGTGTGGTCGAAGGAGTGTCTCGACATGTTCGGGCTGCCTTACGACACCAAGATGAGCTACGAGCGTTTTCTCCAAGCCATTGTTCCTGAAGACCGGGAGCGAATCGATCAGGCGTGCCAGTTTGCGCTCGCGACGGGCAACGAATACAGCACCGAAATGCGCGCCAAGTGGCCCGACGGCACGATTCACTGGGTCGCATCGCGGGGACGCGCCTACTTCGACAAGATGGGAAAGCCGATCCGCATGAGTGGCGCCGGCATGGACATCACCCGTCTCAAAGAGACGGAAGAGGACCAGAGTCGTGCCCGCGCGGAAGCCAAAGCACAGGCTGAGAACCTGGCGGCTGTGTTCGACGCCGTGCCCGCTGCCATGTTTTTCTCTCATGATCGCGAGTGCAAGAGGGTGACGAGCAATCGGGCTGCTTATGAGCTATTGCGGATGCCATACGGTTCGAATACGTCGAAATCAGCGCCGGAAGAAGAGCGGCCCACGTTTTTCCGCATTCTCGAAAATGGAATAGAAGTTCCTGCCGAACAACTACCGCTGCAAAAAGCAGCTGCGACCGGACAACCGATTCGCAATAAAGAATTCGAGATTCGATTTGAAGATGGAAGCTCCATTCATGAATTCGGCCATGCAGTGCCTTTGTTCGACGAGCAAGGCCAGGTGCGAGGAGCGGTGGGCGCGTTCCTGGACGTAACGGATCGCAAGGTCATTGAAGAGCGGCTGCGTACCTCGATTGAACGATTTCAGATCGCGCTGCGTGGGACGCCCATCACGGTCTTCAACCAGGGTTTGGACCTGCGCTACAAGTGGATCTACAACCCCTTTAGCGGCTACAACGCGTTGGAAATCATCGGCAAGAGAGACATCGAGATTCTGGAACGCATGGAAGATGCGGTCAAGATTGAAGCCATCAAATCAGACGTAATGCGCAGCGGTGTGGTCTACCAGGGAGAGGTGGAAGTTTACCATCAGGGACTGCCTCGCACGTATCACGTCACTATCGAACCGCAACGCGATCCGCAGAGCCGTATTTGCGGTGTGATGTGCGCATCGTTTGATCTTACCGAGCGCAAACGGGAGGAGGCAGAGCGGGAAAAGCTGGCGCGACGATGGCAAATGGCGCTGGACGCAGCCAAGATGGGATGGTGGCGTTATGACATGACCACAAAGATTTGCACGTGGGACGATCGGTTCAAAAATATTATCGGCCTCTCTGCCAATTCAGGGTCGCCTGAAATGGTGGCGGAGCGGATTCATCCGGAGGATCGAGACGCTGCGACCGCCAAGCTCCGGGCAGCCTTAGATTCAGACAGCCTGATTGACTACTTCAACGAATACCGCATCGTGCGTCCTGATGGCTCAGTGCGATGGATCGAAAGTCGCGGCACGGCAGAGACTCAAGGTGACACCGGACGTGCGGTCGCTTTTGCTGGAACCCTGCAGGACATTACCGAGCGAAAAGTCACTGAAGATAAACTGCGGCAGAACCAGGAAGCCTTTGCGAAGCTGGTCCAGAATGCGCCGTACGGCGTTTATGTCGTTGACTCACAATTCCGCCTGGCCCTGACGGATCCTGGGTCGCGGACGGAGGCGTTTCGGAACGTAGACCCTCTGGATGGGCGCGACTTCGGCGAGATCATGCGGATTCTGTGGCCCGAACCTCTGGCTTCGCAAATCATTGCGAGCTTCCGCCACACGCTCGCGACCGGTGAGCCCTACTATTCGGAGCGCTTCAGGAATCTGCGGAAAGACCTTGGAGATGTAAAAGCGTATGAGTGGGAATTGCACCGGATCGTATTACCGGATGGGCAATACGGAGTGGTGTGCTACTACTTCGACTCCACGGAACTGCGGAATACGGAAGACGCGCTGCGCAGGCAGTGGGAGCGGTCGGAATTCGTGGCCGAGGGATCGGACGTCGGATTCTGGTTTTGCGACCTGCCGTTTGACAAGTTGGCTTGGGACAAACGCGTAAGGAAGCATTTCTGGCTGCCCGCTGATGACGCGCCGATCACGATAGACAGGTTCTACTCGTTGTTGCATCCGGACGACCGCGAGCCTACGCGGCAAGCGATCGACAATTCCATACAGAACAACGAGCAATACGATGTGGAATACCGCACGATCGCTCCTGACGGACGACAGAGATGGGTGAGGGCTAACGGCCGAACGTTTTACGACGAGGCAGGAAAACCGGTGCGCTTCGACGGCATCACGCAAGACATTACCGCGAGAAAGATGGCGCAGGAAGCACTGCGGGAGAGCGAGGCGCGGTATCGCGATCTGGCTGAAAATCTGGAACAGGAAGTGCAGGCGCGGACGCGGGAATTGCGGCAGCGCAATGAAGAAGTGTTGCGGACTTCGGAGGAATTGCGCGCACTTTCGAGCCGACTGCTGCAGGTGCAGGACGAAGAACGCCGTCGCATCGCCCGCGATTTGCACGACAGTTCAGGCCAGACTCTGACGGCGATTGGGCTTGATCTGGCGAATATCGCTGAGCAAGCGCGATCGGAAGCGGTGCGGCAGATTGCCCCACAACTTTCGAAGCAGGTGGAGGAGACGCAGAACCTCGTGCAGGTACTCCATCGTGAACTTAGAACGACATCGTATATGCTCCATCCGCCGCTGCTCGACGAGGCAGGCTTGTTTTCTGCACTCAGCTGGTATGTGGAAGGAGTCACACAACGGAGCGGCGTCGGAATCCACTTCGATGTCTCCAAGGGATTCGGGCGGCTGCCGCGGGAGATGGAATTGGTTCTCTTTCGCCTGGTCCAGGAGTGTTTCACGAACATCCTACGGCATTCTGGAGCAAAGACGGCGACCGTCAGGATGACGCGCAGATTGAATGATGTTGAGGTTGAGATCAAGGATGGTGGCAAGGGAATTCCGCCGGAGAAGCTCGTCGCGATTAACTCAGGAAACACTGGCCTGGGGATACGTGCCATGCGCGAACGCCTGCGACAATTTGGTGGCGAGTTGCGTATCGAATCGAACGGAGACGGAACCCGTGTGTTCGTGACGATTCCGATTGCGGCGGGTACCGGACTTTCCGAAGTGAACGGCATTGAGCCGCTACAGGCGGCGATCTAGTCAGTCCTCAGAGGCGAAAGCCCCAAATTGAAAAGAGCCAAGTTATCGCAGCGATGAAGCGCTGCGCCACCCGAACCGTCCCCCTCCGGAGTTTGATCAGGCTTCCATGCCAATCTGGCAGATGCGGCCGACGACGTAGTTCTCTGCTTTTTTACCTTCCGCCAGGATGATGACCTCGATGGGACAAGACTGGTTGTGCGGGCGAAGGATCAGGTGATTTTCGGCCAGTTCGACATAACGGACGAGACAATTATCGTTTTTCAGAACAGCGTACATATTCAATTCACCCTTGCGATAGGGCTTAAGTGAGGTGTAATGACGGTCGATCAGGAGCGTGGCTCCGGGGCCAAGGCGAGGATGCATGGCCAAGGCGTCGCGGGCGTCGAGCTTGATCAGGACGAAGCGCTGCCAGCCGGAGCGGTCGCCCTCGGGGTCGGGCCGAATGTGATGAAGGACTGTCTTCTTGAACTTGAGAACCTCTTTCACATGCATGCTGACGATCAGGGGCTGGGTAGCGGCCGTATGCGAGTCGGCGAGAGCGACGTTTTCGAAATCGTCAGAGCTAGGGGGAAAGATGGAGGCACGCTTGTTGACTTCGGCCGGATCAAGGAGGTCGAGAACCGAGAGGTGTTGCACATGGAGTACCTTGTCCATGCCTTCGAGGCTGAGTCCGCGTTTGCGATTAAGGAAATTGGAGATATGAGCTTGCTTGAATCCAGTCTGCTCGGCAAGGTGGAGTCCGGTCAATTTCCCGGCTTCAATGCGGTCCCAAAGAATTTTACGAAGATTTTCCTGCAGAACTTTGAACTTCATGGGCGGAGTATAGCACCGGAGTTAGGGGAGGCAGTAAGTCTGGAAAGGATACGAGAACCCGGTGTGAGGCTCTATTTGCACAAAAAAACATTGGGGATGCGCGCGGTTATCCGGGATCGTTTGGTCCGCTAAATACGCGGGGCTACGAACCAAAGCAACGTTGCGAAAGTTTTCCACAGGCAAGTGATGTCCATCCAACCTTGACTGAGAAAATTCACAGCTATAGGATCGCGGCATCTGAGGGACCAAAATGCTCTATGGTAAGGGGCCATGATGAAGTCAACCAGATAACTTCAATGAGGAAAGGGAGTTTGGGGAATTTAGGCGGAAGGTTAAGGCGGCCGAGGTGTTATCGGCGTCGATGGAGCGCTTGCTGTTATCGCTTCGCTTTACAGGAAGAGTGACCGTGGTGATGCAGAACGGGCGCGTACTTAAGTCGGGCTACGACGAGGGATACTTCCAGCAACGAGATCAGCAGGGTCCGTAGACGATGAAATCACGCCAGTGGCGGTGAAAACGAAGGATGACGCCGAGTTCAGCAAGCCGCACGTTTCTGTAGGTTCATAGAACTAAATAGCCCAAGCAGGTCATCGTAAGAGAAACGAGCCCTGCGTTCGGTCCACGACCTAAGTTCGCGGATCAAACGTGGGGCTTTTTTCTTTGGCGCGGATCGTGAGCTATGAGTTACGAAATAAGAGGGTTCGTAGTAAGCAGGCGAAGTTTTCTGGAAGTCATTTAACTCTTGGAGGAAGAATGGGAAGCAATCATAAGAAAAGCGAGAATGTTGATGTAAGGGTGGAGCTGAAATATTGCGAGCACTGTGGAGGATTGTGGGTACGGGAGCGTGGGGCGGGAGAGGTTTATTGCGAGAAGTGCCAGCCCAAAGTGGCGGATCTGCCTGCTCCGAAGAAGAGACCAGGAAGAGTGATGCTTCCGCAGCAAAGGCAGTCAGCGGTCGATGAGTTCGGTGTGGGCATTCCTGAGCAAGTTCCGGACCTGGAAGCGGCGGGAGGTGTGGCATGAGCGGGATCATCGAGTTGGTCGCCGCTGGAACGCGGAAGGCTGGTGAACTGGCTGGTGCAGACAGCGGGAGGAGGAACGTTCGTTTCGAGTCTACCAACCAGATCGAAGGCCTGGCGACGCATTCCTTCCCTGGAAGAAGGAAGGCGGGGGCACCGGCAGGGAAAGATGAGGACTCGTGCCCATTTGACAGACTGGGGGTGAACCCTGTCACACGGATGTCGACGAAGATGGGGAGCTGTGCTCCTGATGAATCGGATGTCGCAGCGAGTCATGACGATTTGTATGAGGAGCAGCGGATCAGGAGAAAGTACCGGGGCCGGACGATCACGATGTTGCGGCGTTATATGCGGTATTCGATTGAAACTGGGAGGCTGCCGTCGCTGCTGGGGCGCGAGTTTTTTCGAGCAAAGGTGACTGCGTACAGGTTGGTGACTTTTGAGGACCGGGTCATCTTCGTGCACGATATGGAAACGAGTCTTAACAAGCTGGACGAATTCTCGAGGGACATCATCGCGCGACACATCCTACAGGAATATGACCAGGCAGAAACAGCAAGGCTGTTGAGCTGCTCGGAGAGAACTATCCGGACTTATGCCACACTGGCATTGGACTTACTAAGTGAGATTCTGCTCGAGGTCGGACTGTTGGAGCGGATTGAGTCGAGACGAGGAAAATCCTGTCAAGGGGGTAATAATGGTCCTTTCTCCGTAAGTGATTGTGAAGACAACGAAAATAATTCTTAAAAGTTTGCCGGTCTACCCTGTTCAATTTGATATTCTAGCAGGCTGCTGAAAAAGTGATCGGCAGCGAGTTTTTCTTTCTGTTTCTCATTTCGTCGGTCTGGATCTGGGTTTCTGAACTGTTTTTCGTGGACTGCATGCCCTGCGAGATACACC